>ERZ870047.117-NODE-117-length-12643-cov-5.717492_pt1 | contig 12643 bp, 9 predicted proteins | sample MGYA00521268_ERZ870047 | MGnify/ENA primary metagenome ERZ870047 (study PRJEB32232, sample SAMN07284960) | human gut metagenome | biome: human-associated habitat; material: feces | host: Homo sapiens | place: Tanzania | collected 2014-01-26 ... | reverse complement strand
TGATCTTCATCGCCATTGAACTTTTCACCGGAGTGACGGGGACAATGGACGGCGTGGCGCATTTCGCCCATCTCGGCGGAATGTTGTTCGGATTCCTGCTGCTTGTCTATTGGAAGAAATCCGGCAAACTCTGGCAAAGGTGACACGATAGCAGGTCTTGGCATGAGAAGGAATTCACATGAGACTTCATTCGGCGGCATCATCGCGAGACTGCTGATGTCGCTTTCGGCTTTCCTGCTTCTTCTCAGTTACGCCTCAATGGTCGTGAACCCGGCCAAGGCATGGTACATGACAGTGTTCGGACTGCTGTTCGTGCCAATCGCGATACTCAACGGGATATTCCTTGTCATCGCAATCCGCAAAGGGTCAAGTTCATTCATGATTCCGCTGCTGGCCTTGCTGCCGTCCGTGATATTCATTGGCCGCTACTTTCAGTTCTCCTCGGGTGCGGAGGAGAAGGGTTCCGAAACGGTCAGGATCCTGAGTTACAACGTGGGACATTTCGCTTTGGGCAAGGCTCCGGAATTCAAGGATGATGGTGGCAGAGCCGTCTGCGCCGATTCTGTCGTGAAATTCATCTTGGACAGCGACGCTGACATTGTGTGTCTGCAAGAGGTAAATCTGCCCGGGGAATATGATGTGGCGCGGTTCTTCGAGAAGCGCTTCCCAAGTTACAACATCGGCTACTTCATGTATGTGACAGACAAGGGAAGCTACGGGAATGTGACCCTGAGCCGATTCCCGGTCGAGCGCAAAGGGAAACTGATGTTCGACAAAAGTTCCAATCTGGCGATATTCACGGACCTGAAAATCGGGGAGGGAAGCGTCATAAGAGTTTACAACTGTCATTTCGAGAGTTACAACGTGTCGTTGGCAAGGCTCAAGAAATCCGTGACAGACAAGGATGGGGAACTGATGTGGGAGACGGAGGAGAAAATGAAAAAGTCAATCCGCAGGAGACCCGAGCAGGTGGACAAGGTGATGTCAGACATCGAGGACTGCACGCTGGAGGCCATTGTGACCGGAGATTTCAACGACAATCCGATGTCGTACACCTACAACCGCCTAAAGAAGGGCCGGGACGACTCCTTCGTGGAAGCCGGCAAAGGCTTCGGAGCGACATATTCATTCCTCTGGCCTTTCATCCGCATCGATTATATTCTTTATCCGTCGCATTTCAGCACCGTCTCGCACACCGTCCCCCGCGTCCGCTACTCCGACCACTACCCCGTCATCGCGGAGATCAATCTGAAATAGCACACCGAAGACTTTGTGACGGAATAAGGTTTGAACCATTCTGACAATTTACCCTATAGGCATATACCCCTCTCGACCCAAGAATTTTGGTAACGTGCAAAATTCTGGTTGAGAGGGGTATTGCCTATCCCAACTATAATGTCACTTCGACAAGCTCTGTGACCGAAAATATAGGTTTGAACCATTCGGACAACTCACTCTATAGGCAGATACCCCATTCAACCCAAGAATTTTGGTAACGTGCAAAATTCTGGTTGAATGGGGTATTGCCTATCCTTTAGAGGTTGTTAGATGTTTCGGTGCCTCTACAAGCTCAGCAAACGAAGTTACTGCACAGAATTAATGTCTATCAAGTTGTTGAGGATCGCATAGACGGTAAGACCGGCGACGGTCTTGATGCCGGTCTTGCGCGTGATGTTCTTGCGGTGGGTTATGACCGTGTAGATAGAGAGACTGAACTTGTCGGCGATCTCCTTGTTGAGCATCCCCTGCGCCACGCAGACCAGAATCTCCTTCTCGCGCGAGGACAGCTCGTTGCCCTCGCCCGATGGCTCCGGCAGCCTCGAATCAATGGCCGAACGGATCTTACGGACTATTCCGGCAGTGTCATCGTACAACGAGACCGCCCCGTCATACTGTCTGAGAATGTCCTCCGTCACAGCCGGTCCCTCCAGAGCCAGCACGGACGCATCGCACAATTCAGAGATCAGAAGGCGACCATCCTTACGGCTTCGGAAATCGAACACCGCCGGATCCACAATGACCACATCCGGATCCAGAATCCGCAGACGCACCTCCCTTGGCTTGGAGTAATCCATGAGGTTTTCCAGGACAAGAAAATCCCCCTGCCGGGACAGGACACTTTCGAACCCTCTGGCCACAATTTCAGAAGGGATGATGAACACTATTTTCTTCCTATTCTCCATCTTGTTCAAGTCTGCTCACCACCGGCACCAGAATATTATTCTCAACATAGGTATGCCTCCTGAGATCGTCGTGCAGATGGTAGATGGCCAGAAGCACCATGATCTTCAGTTCATCGGAGCAGTCGCCGGGCAGGTACTTCATCACGATGTTCTTCATGTCCTCCAACTTCTCCTCCACATTCTCGTGATGTTCCTCGAACTGTTCGATGGAATATTCAGAGTCTCCCGCCGCGCCCCGCAGCAGGGACTCGACGTACGGAAAGACCACCTCCTCCTCGTAGGCGAAATGCTTGTCAAGCTCATCCCTGTAGTCGTTGAAGAATTTCAGGACAACCTTCTTCTGCCTCTCATCGAAAGACTCCACAAGTCTGTCGAACGAGGCCTCCAGGGTACGGAGAGCCCTTCCGGTGTAGTAGAGGTGGGATCTGTGGAGGTAGCCGATGATGTCCTTGATGTTTCCTCTCTCCAGTTCAGATCCGGACGGGACATTATCCGGAAATGAGTAGACATTGCAGATCAGAATGAATGTGTCCGGATCGACGCCGCTGTTCCGGCAGGCCTCGGACACCGGCAGTCCGGCGTATTTCAGGGAAAGCCCCATTCTGGAGATAACCTGAAGCAGGCTGTAGTCGATGTCAATCAGATCCGACACTGACATCTGGGTTGTATATTTCTGTCTCATAATCAAATCAATAGCGCTGTAATGTGGAAGCCGACGAACGCCGCCAACCAGGCGACGATCATGGTGTAGACGCAGACCGCCACGGCCCAGCGCCACTTGCCGGTCTCGTTCCTGATGGCGACAAAGGTCGCTATGCAAGGGAAATACAGGAGAATGAATATCATGTAGGCCACGGCGGCAGGCAGGGTGACCGAGCGCGCCAATGTGCCTTGAAGCTGGGTGTCGGCGGCAAGGGCATCCGTGTCGGCGGCCTCGACAGCTTCGGAGACAGCCGGCTCGTCCGAAGCGTACATCACGCCCAAAGTACTGACAACCAACTCTTTCGCAACGACACCAGTCAACAGGCCGATGTCCATCTTCCAGCTGAATCCGAGCGGATCCAAAGCCGGTGAGACAGCCTTGCCGAGCTGGCCGATGTACGAGTGTTCCTGCTGGTACTCAGCACCTTTGTCCGAGCGCGGGAAGTAACCCAGGCACCAGATCACGACGGAGCCGATCAGAATCGTGGTCGCCATCTTCTCAAGATACTGCTTGCCTTTCTCCCAGGTGTGGCGCCAGATGGCCTTGCCGGTCGGTACCCTGTAAGGAGGCAGCTCCATCACGAACGGGAGGTCATCCTCCTTGATGAAACGGCTCAGCACGACCGCCGACAGAATCGCCAGCAGGACTCCGAGGAAGTATATTCCTAAAAGAGCGAGGGCAGAGTTATGCGGGAAGAAAGCCCCGGCGAGCAGGACGAAGATCGGCAGCCTACCGGCGCAGGACATAAACGGGATGATGGCGATCGTGATTAGGCGGCTCTTGCGGCTCTCTATCGCGCGGGTCGCCATGATCGCCGGCACGTTACAGCCGAAGCCCATCACCATTGGGATGAAGGACTTGCCGTGAAGGCCGATCCTGTGCATCAGCTTGTCCACGATGAAGGCGGCGCGGGCCATGTACCCGGAGTCCTCCATTATCGAAAGGAAGAAATAGAGTATCAAGATGTTAGGCAGGAACACGAGGACGCTTCCCACGCCGGCGATCACACCGTCTACGAGAAGATCCTTGAACCAGCCGTCCTTCATAAAGTTCGCGACGAAATCCCCGAACTGCCCCACCAGCCAGTCGATCCAGTTCATCGGATAGCTGCCCAGCGTGAACGTGGACTGGAAAATGAGGTAAAGAAGGAGTATGAAGATCGGGAACGCGGCCCATTTGTTCGTGACGACAGCGTCGATCCTGTCGGTGACGGTCTTCCGCGGCCTGGCTTCGACATGCTGGGTGTAAGTCTCGGCGAGGGCTCCGTGGATGAATGAATATTTCGCATCGACGATGGCGGACTCCGGACTCGTGTGGATCAGGTTCTCGATGCGGGCCGTCTCCTCGGAGCGCACCTGGGCGATCTCGCCGGCGTTCGGCAGGGTGGCGATCACCCCGTCGATCTGCTTGTCGTTCTCCAGATACTTGATGGCCAGATAGCGGGTGGAGTACTTGTCCCGGATGTCCTGGTTCTTCTGGATAAGGAGTTTGATGCGGTCGATGCTTTTCTCCAGTTCCGGGCCGTGGTTGATGTGGATGTGCCTGGCCAGTCTCTCGTCGTGCTGCTCGTAGATCTTGATCACGGTGTCCAGCAGCTCGGGGATGCCGGTCCCGTCACGGCTCACGGTCGGACAGACAGGCATTCCAAGAAGATAGCCAAGTTGCTGGGTGTCAAGGCTGTCTCCCCTCGCCTTCAACTCATCGTACATGTTCAGAGCCATCACCACACGAAGGTTCATGTCGATAACTTGGGTCGTGAGGTAGAGGTTCCTCTCGATGTTGGAAGCGTCCACGACATTGACCACGACATCAGGCACGTTCTCGACCAGGTTCTTGCGGACGTAGAGTTCCTCAGGGCTGTAGGCTGACAATGAATATGTTCCCGGCAGATCAACGAAGACGAACCTGTAGCCGCCATATTCAAAATGCCCTTCCTTCGCGTCCACTGTCACGCCGCTGTAGTTGCCGACGTGCTCGTGGCTGCCGGAGGCGATGTTGAAGAGGGATGTCTTTCCGCAGTTCGGGTTGCCGACGAGGGCGACGCGGATGACGTGGTGCCTCTCCTTTGCCAGACGGGCCATCTCCAGATTCAGCGCGGCGACCTCGTCGCAGTCCACGTCGCAGATGGACGTGAAGTCCTGCTTGGAGTCAACGGAGGCCTTGGCCTCCTCCTCGCTGATCACGTCGATCAGTCCGGCTTCGGAGCGGCGCAGCGAAACCTTGTAGCCAAGTATTTCATATTCAATAGGATCCTTAAGCGGAGCGTTCAGCACGACCGCAACACGCTTTCCGGAGATGAAGCCCATCTCGATGAGCCTCTTCCGGAACCCCCCGTGGCCGTTCACCTTGGCGATGACACCGACCTCCCCAGTCTTCAGTTCAGACAGTTTCATGCGAAATACAATAGGGATTATCCCTTCAATACACTTTTATCCAAAATCGCTACAAAAATATTCATTTTGCAAGATTTTTACAATCGCTAACAGTTGGTATTGATGGAGGATAATCACTAATTATTAGTAAAAAGACTGTTTGCCTTTAGAGCGATTAGTCTAAAGACAAACAGCTAATATGCTATCAATCAAGCCGCTACACTCAACGCCCGATACAAGTGAGCGAGTGATTAACGCGGCGAGCGACTTACTTCATTGTAGGAGCCGTGCAGACCTCAAAATCATTGGTGGAATTGTTGGTGTCCACGATCTTTCCATCACCGCCACGTTTACGCAGAACAGACTTCCCGAAACGGTCCGGATCCTTATCGATGGTGGAGACATTGGTGTAGCCGGCATCCACTGTGGCATTGAACGCAAGCGTGCCGAGGTTTTCGATGACGGCGCAGTTCACGGCGTCAAGAACCCAATCGTTAGGAATGACATACGCTTTTTCTATGTCCCGCTCGAAATGATACCCGTTAAAGTCCATGACACGCTTGCCGATCCAGGCGCGCTCCTTCATAAAACTCTCGGAGGTCGTACCGACAGGAGCCAAGGCAATGGCATAACTCTCATAGCCTCTGTTATGCAAAACTGTGAAACTCCACGAAGACTTGACCCAGCTATTAAGGTTAGGAACGTCAGGATTGTCGGTGTCCGGGAAATTATCATTCCCCTCCGCGTCATAGAACTCGAAATCCGCCTTGCTCAAATCGCAGCCCACACCGTTCTCCGCCTTGAAGTTCTGGGCGCTGATCGCAAGGACAATGGACTTGCCGCCCCCGACAGGGACATCTGTGCCCTTACCTGGAACTTCATAGATCGTGTTCACGCCGATCCCTTCAGGAAGGGCTGGATAGGCCCAGTAGGCGCCGGTGGACGCAACCTGAGAGCTTGTCTCGGAGATGGCGACCATGACACCGTCGGCATACAACGTCTCCCCGGTGGTGTTGGTGATTTTGATGTACTGGTCACCGTCCCGGGAATCAGAATTGTTTGACCCGGGAATAAGGAAACCGGAGAAGAACACCTCGTCGATCAGAAATTCACCAGGCTCGACATTCCTGCAGCTCTGCTTGAATGAGATGTTCTCAAGCCTTACATCGTCAGTGGTAAGCACCGTGACGGTGAAATTCCGTGACTGTCCTGTGGTGTTGGCATCAAAATGAAGCACAATGTTCTCCTGGTCTGAGGAGACAAGGCTCAATCCCTCTCCTTCCAACACCGTCTTGTAGGTAAAGCCTTTAGGAGCCGGGACAGTGTAGTCCTGAGCATAAGCCCTGACCGAATAGCTCAATTCGGCAGGATCCTTCGGAGTTTCCGGACGGGTTTGCACAATAGCGAGGTGCTCAACAAGTCCGTCCGCCTCGAATTTGATCCGGGCGGTTCTGGCGCTGGCATCCGTGTACTCGTTCAGTGTCACGGTGACATCCGTGACTCCACTTCCCTGTGTAGGAGAGACAGTGTACCAGTCCGCACCGTCAGGGGTGAGTGTCCAGTCCGTGTTGGTCTGAACTTTCACAGTCTTGCTCCCTCCCTTGGAAGAGAACTCAAGATCAGTCGGAGACAAGGAAAGAGTCGGTGCGGTCTTTTCCTTCTTACAAGCCACGATCATCATGGCAGCGAGTAACATAACAAGATACTTTTTCATAATGTTTTAATTATTAATAAGATATTCCTATCGAGACAGTCAAGGTCAGCATTCTCGAACCTTGCCCGTAGAACATTCCTCCGAGGGACAAACGTGAAAAGACAGCCAGCAGTCCACGGATCTCCCGCTGCACAAGAGCCTGCGCATTACATTGAAGGGAACCAGCTGTCCGTCTCTCAAATCGGTCAATGCAGGAGGCACGGAACAGTTCCTCGCCGGATTGGAGAGAGTTACTGCCGTAAAGGCAGCCAGAATATTCAATGCCGGCTCTCAAATCACACAGCCACAGCCCTCTGATCGTGGAAAATCCTCCGGCAAGACGACCGGACAAGGTGGAGAATTCCATCCAGGATGACGGATAAAGGTACTCCTCTGAAGACAGCATCCAACGCATCGAAGGCATCAGATGCCAGGTTCCGTAACGCTTTTCGACACGGACAACACCTGAAAGCGAGGCGTTTACCACGTCTTGGGTGTACATTTTCAAAGACAATATGCTGTTGTAGATTCCGGACGCGGCACAGTCTATGACATTCTCATCGCCACGACGTCTTTCATATTCAATGGCGGCCTCCATAGCGAAAGAGGGTGAGACGCAGTATGACGCGAAAGAGTTCAGTGTCTCGGTTCCGAGGGTGCTCAAAGGAGCCTCGTTCTGGTTTGAAAGATGACGGGAAACTTCCAGCAAGTCATAGGACAGGCCATAGTGAAGTCTTCCGGACACACCGGTTCCCACGACACCTGCCTCCAACCCCTGTCCCGCATAACGCGTCGCGGCAAACACCCCGGTGCTTCTGAAGCGGAAATAGTCATTGCCGAGACCGGTGTAATGGAAGAGCGTGGTGTTGGCTCCGGTATTGTTCATGAAAGAGACATCCTGACGCTGATGGTATTTCCTGTAGCCGGCGTAACCGATGACGCTTCCATGAGGGAAAAGATAGCCCAAGGAAAAGTCCGCCTTGATGTCAGAGGAAACATTCCTTGGCCTCGGGTCAAAGCTGCGGTACTCATGTACGGCCTTGTAACTTCCGTACACGGAACACACCAGCCTGTCCGAACGCCGCATCCAAGCGCCTCGGAAGTTATATTGCTCATGCTGAAGATCCCCTCCGACAGTGTCAATGAGGACATACGGACGCAATAGCCGGTAGTCGGCGGTCTCGTTAAGAACGACATCACGTTTGACCGCCCGCCTATAGCCGACCCTGCCGCTTACCGCCGAATTACCTTTGAGCCTCAACAACGACCAGGCGTCAAATCTCCCCTGCCTCAAGGCATCACCCTCTTCGGGAACATAAGCGCCGTTTCGTTCCTCCCTCAGATCAAATGAGGCCGCGGCGGATGAATATGAATAGTACGGCGACAGCAGGGCGGCTGCCGGCGTGTAATCGGACGCGGCCTTGTTCCCTATGGCCACATAAGGATCATTCCACTGCCTGGTCCTGAGGTTGACACCCTGCCCGCTTAAGGACAAAGGCGCGCTGACAAGGGCGCAGAATATGACGGCAAGCCCTCCTCTCATAGCTTCAGCAATTCAAAAGTGAGTTCCACATCATCATCCAGAATGTTCACGGAATCATTCGGCGAACGGTGTTCGTAGCATCTGACACGACATGTGGAGCCGTCGGGCAATGTGGCGGTGCCGTCAAACGCGAAAATGTACACGCCTTTCAGAACCTTCAAAGCGCAACTGCCGTTCACGAACAGTGGGTAGGAATATTCCTCTCCGGTGTTGAGGTTACGGAAAAAGTTGCCTTTCAGCGAATTGTCCACACGGATGGACACCAGCTCCAAGCCTTCGCACGCGGCGTTCAGAGTCACGTTGGAATATATCCCGTCAACGCTTCGCCCGCACGAGAAGACGAGCGGGAGCAACAGCGACACCATTATCAAACCTTTGAGTCTCATATTCTGAAATCAAGTTCCATCCCGAAATACGGAGTCACACTTCTCCGGACCAGAGCGCCATTCCTGTGATAGTCCGGAGTCACATCGAATATCTTGTTGACATAGAGGGAGCAAGACACCTTGTCCCGGTAGAGTTTCTTCATCACCTTGAGGTTCACGTTCATTGCGAACGGGGTTCGCTGGTACTGAAAAAGGGACGGCGTGTAATTCTTTATCAGATGCCTAAGCACAGCGTCGCCGGCGGCAAGGTCGGCATCGAAAGGATGAATATTCCCGGCCTTGTCCATGTAGGAGTCGGGATATTTGCTGTCGGGCATTGACTTGTACCCGGAGAACCACATGCATTGGAAAGATGTCGAGAAAATCAGGCCCAGACCAGGAATCTGCGTGTCCATCATCAGGTTCGTGATCAGGGAATCGTAAAAACTCCCGTCATTCTTGTCGTAGATGCCTATGTACGGGTAAGACTTGCCGTCTATCATCACGCTCGGCCGGTAATATTCAGGTTGGCTGTTCATATATTCAGTCCTGAACCATGCCCCGTTGGCGGAGATTTTCGTGTTCAATGCCTTTATCCTTCTGGAGCCGAACGAGAATTCGATGCCTTTCTTCAATGTCCGGCTTCCGTTAGTCGTGAAACTGTAAGCTGTCAGGACCGTGTCGTTCCGGTAAGGCAGACCGGACAGATCCGGCGGCCCGGCCAAGGAGGACTTGTCTATCGCAGAGGCATCGTATCTCTTAAACTCGACTGACAGGTACTCATAGGAATAGCGGAAGCCGGAAGTCATGTTCTCACGGAAAAAGTCCATGGAAAACGAATAACCGTTCCAGTCGGCATTGACCCCGATCTCCCATTTCACATTACTCGCCGCCTGTAGATTCAGATTGGTCGGATCCACTTTGTACACAAGTACATTCACTCTTCGGAGGTTCTCCTCCACGGGCCAATAGTTGAGCTGGGTGATGTCCCCGTAGACAGGATCCGGGAACAGCATGTCCATGGTAGGGAACTTGGTGTGCCGTCCTATGCCGCCGTAAACGCTGGTTTCCAGTTTATTGCCGCCGGGAGAAACCGTCGGGAAAGTCAGCCTCACATTTGTACGGGGATCCAGATAAGGCTTCATGTCCACCAAGAACTTCTTCCCCGCACCGGTCATCATCTCAGCGCGAAGCCCCAGAACCCAATCCAAAGAGAATGGTCCGATTCCCTTTCTCAGGCTTTCCTCGGCGAAAGCGGAGAACCTATGCGTAGCGGGAATCGAACTGTACGGACGGGGCCGGACGCTCATGCTGGTGGAGAATGGCCTTGATGTGTCGAAAATCGTCCCGCGTCCGTAGTTTTTGTCCATGTTCCATTCCGCCCCGACCTGAAGACGGGATACTCCTTTGGCGAAAGTCGCGGAGGTGCTTGCGAATGCATAGAACGGCAGACCGTCCACCCGTAACGTGGCATCATACTTGGCAGGTACCATCAGGGCGTCATGCACGCCAGGATCAAGGGATGTGGAGACCGGGGTTGACTTGCCCAAGGAGACACGCCTCCACCGGCTGATCTCATCCTTCTCACAACTGATCGATGCGTCGCCTTCCCACAGGCGGAAAAAGCTGTCCTCGTCTTGGGACTTGACGCTGAAGCGACCGCCGATGGAGAACTTATTGTAGGTGGATCTATAGGTTTCGACCGGCGTTCCGCCTTCCGCGACATCCAGATCGACATCCGACTTCTGATTGTCAAAGGAGCCTGTATAGTCAAGGCTTGCCGAGAATGTTTTTCTGAATCTGTCGTCGATCAGATCCCTTCCCGCCCGCACACTGGCCGTCAGCCTCTTCCAATTCTGACGAGTCTGACGAGGATCCGAACGGGAATCCAGGAAATTCACACTGGAATTGAGGGTAAGGCGATCAGATCTGTCTCCCCACTCGAATCCTTTGCCGAGATAGAAGAGCTTACTCTTCATGTCTGACTTGAATCTGGCGTGCAGGTCTTTGCCGCCGCGTTTTCTTGTGATATTCACAAGGCCGCTTGTAAGGTCTCCGTATTTCACCGATGCGATGCCTCGGACTATGTCCACGTTTTCGATGTCCTCGGTGCTGATCTCCCGCATATCCGTTCCGAAGTTGACATAGCCGCCGCCATAATTGCTGTATGCGGGAGTGGACTGCATGTTGGCGTCATTGTTTATCGGGCGACCGTCAATCACGAAACGGGTACCCAAAGCCGAAGTGGCGTAATTGGCATTGGACAACGCGTTGGCAGACCGAAGGTTGATGAGTTGCGGGCTACCCAGCACGGGATCTTTGGCCATTCCTCCCGGGAGCAGTTCCAGCAAATCGGCGAAGCTGGATGGCTGGATGTGGGCGATCGCGTCCCGGCCTATTCTCGTGGACGAAGTGACACCCTTGTTCTCCACGGCTGTCACCGTCACCTCTTTCAATGTTTCCGTCTCGGGGACAAGGCTCTGGGAGAGCTCCAAATCCCGGGACAGTGAAATCTCACGTGAGGCCGCCTTGTATCCTACATAAGAGAACCTCACCGTATAGTTCCCTTCGGACAAACCTTTTATGCTATATCTGCCGTAATTGTCAGACACGCCCCACTTGACTGTCCGACCGTCCTTCTCCACAGACACGACGGCCTCGGACAATGGAGACCTGTCATTCGCGTCAGTCACTGTCCCCGAAACCGAGAACTGCCCGATGACAACAATAAGTGCGGATAAAAAACACGACAGCATAATCACTACTTGATAACCGTCGGCAAATTTAGCCTGACCCGCTTTTTGTCACAATACCAAGTTCTTGGCATTCATTCAAGATGTCTCACAACTTGTTGGGGTCTCAATCTGCCGAAGCTCATGCGGAAGGCTTCCAAGGTTCCACGCTACCCTCCCGGCAGATGGAAAAAATGAATTGAATATGCGAAAACTTGAATGAATATTCATTAACAGACGGAACGATTGCGAGGTGAAGAGCGGAAGCAGATTCCTTTATTTTCGGCAAGGAATGGCATAGGGGGGGGGTAACTGATTGGTAGCCAATGGTTTACCTATATAAAAGATGAACGGGGTTTGCTGTCGCAGCAGACCCCGTTCGCAATTCTAACCTAAAACTTAACCTATGAAAAAACTATTCGTTGCAAAGGTATATCTTTTTTATAAAACAAGCAAGGTTGAACAAATATTTTTTGTTCCAAATTTCCGTTTTTCTGACCCAAAAGGGCGGAAGTGTCATTTTTGCCCCTTCTTGCTACTGATATTTTGCAAATTATTCTGTTTTCGGACTATCCTCTGACGCATTCACAGTCTTTGGCATACAGCTTTCATCAAGCTTTATGGTCTTGATCCTGACATCCATCAGAGGTTTGTCCCTTTGGTCGGTCGCCACCTGAGCTATTCTGTCGATGATGTCAAGTCCGCTGACCGTCTCACCGAAAACTGTGTAGGCTCCATCCAGCTGCGCGCATGCCCCGGCATCCTGCACGATATAGAACTGCGAGCCGGATGACTCCTTCTTCGGATTGGCCACGTCGCCTCTGCGAGCGGCGGCGAGAGCGCCCTTCTTGTGGGTATATTCAGGGACAAACTCCGCGGGGATAGTGTAGCCAGGGCCACCTTGGCCGTACTTTGCCACAGCGGCGGCGGATGTGTCGCGTGTGAAAGGGTCTCCACCCTGAATCATGAATCCGTTGATGACCCTGTGGAAGAGAAGACTGTCGTAGTAGCCCGTAAGAGCCAGTTTCGCGAAGTTCTGACGATGCTTCGGG
>ERZ870047.109-NODE-109-length-13116-cov-4.523200_pt1 | contig 13116 bp, 16 predicted proteins | sample MGYA00521268_ERZ870047 | MGnify/ENA primary metagenome ERZ870047 (study PRJEB32232, sample SAMN07284960) | human gut metagenome | biome: human-associated habitat; material: feces | host: Homo sapiens | place: Tanzania | collected 2014-01-26 ... | reverse complement strand
TTGAGAACCGGGAAAAGATGTTGCGTCAAAAGCTATCCAAAGAGGAACGCAGAACACGTAGCCACCGCCTTATTGTCCGGGGCGCGGTCTTTGAAAGCATTGTGCCGGAAGCAAAGGACATGACCGACGAGGAAGCTGCCGCGCTTCTTAACTGGACGCCCCAGATGCTGGATTCTTTATTCGTTGCTGCTATGTGTTGACCTCTGATCCCTATATCAATGTTGCACGTGTAGAATCTCGTGTAATGGGAGGCGGTCATGGTGTTCCAAAAGAAAAAATCATAGCTCGTTACGAAAAGGCGTTAGGGTTAGTTAAAGACCTGATTCCCGTATGTGATGTATGCCATATTTATGACAACTCGGAAGGTGGTCCATATCGCATCTTCAAAAAGCGAAAAGACCTATGCTGGTATTGTACGGAGCCCCATCTATGGTTAAAGGCTGACATTACTGCTTTAACAGGCATCCGCGGCGCGGAAAAAGCTGCCCTCAATAGTCACAAATAGCAAGAAGCGCAGGACACGGAGATTAAGTCTCCGCGCCCTGCGTTTCTCCTATCTTCTGGATCTGCAGATTTAGTGCAGATGCTAAACCATTATTTCCATAGAACGCGACCGAAAGATTTCTCTCTATCGAATATTGAACTTTACCACGCACCTCAAGAACAGCAGGCACAGTTCCTGAAGCAGATCCTCATCAAAGATCCCGTTGACCACGGATTCCTTGTATAAGAGCGGGTAGTACATATGCAGAAGTTCCTCCATTGCAGACGAATCCCCGTTCTTCGCACTCATGAACAGCTCCATGAAATCATTCACCTTTACCACCCCCCACAGCGTTTCTCAGGCGCAAGACCGTGCGATGATAGGACATGGCCGCAGCTCCATAGGTGATACCGAGCGACAGCGCGATCTCGGAAAGACTCATCTCTCCAAGGACTTTAGACAGAAATATGTAACGCTCTCGCTCGCTTAACCCTTGCATAGTAGCGAACAGACGCTCATTCTCCAATCGCTGCATCAGCGGCAGCCCACAGAAGAAGTCCGTTTCCTCACATAATTCCATCACCTCGCTGTGTCCCTCCATGGGCAGTTCTGTCCGAAAAGCTGTGGAAATTCTCCTTAAATACGTTCTTTTGTAATTGCGAATCGCGGCAATCAGATAGGCTGTAAACTGGTTCTGTACCGCGCACGACTTGTACTGACTATCCCGCATGGCAGCAGACCTCCTTTATCATAATGGTTTCGTTGGGGGATCGGCCATTATGGGCGGGCCTCTGCACCGCACGGCGCTTTTCGTTGCTTTTCGACACAAGAAAAACGCCCGCATTCTGCCCTAAGCAGAATGCGGGCGTTTTGATATACGGCGTTGTCTCAGCTCAAAACGTATTCGCATAAAGGGCTGTCTTTAGCGGCACTTTGTATCTTGTCCATAGTTCAGGCAAGGTCTTTTTGGTGTTTGGCGGAAAAAAATGAAGCCCAACCTTTGCAGAATATGCAAAAGAGGGCTTACCCCCCTTATTTATCTTCGCTTCGGTTACGGTGCAGGCTTACCTGCAGTGCCGTGACAGTATCCGTGATGATTTTACTTCATCCTCGTTACAATCTGCGACCAGATCAGAAAGCCAACTGTTCAGGACAGGCCGCACACTGCGCATTTCCATGCACAGCACCTCGGCGGGATCACAGTCCAGAATATTCATCATTTGCACAAGCAGCTTTGTGCTGGGAATCGTCATGCCGGTTTCAATATGGCTGATATGTGTAGACCCCACATCAGTCATCGCAGCCAGCTGCTCCTGCGTCATGTTTTTCCGTATGCACGCTTCCCTGTTTTCTCCCCGCTACCCCAACTGTTCCGTCACGGCAAAGTGGTTTTTCTCATACCGGATCAGCCCGTCCCGCTGCATGAGGGACAGCTCGTTGCTCAGCGCGCTGCGCTCCACGTTCAGGTAGTCCGCCAGCTGCTGGCGGTTGTAGGGTATGTCGAATTCGTAGCTGCCGGTGCGCTTGATGCACTCCGAGAAATAGGACAGCAGCCGCTTGCGGATGGACTTGGGCGAGGTGTGCAGCACCCGGCGGGAGAGCTGCAAATTCTTCCCGGCGGAGAGTGTCAGCAGGTTTCGCAGCAGCCGGAGATGGCGGGGACACACCTTGGCGCAGGGCTCCAGCACCTGCCCGATGTGCAATAGCAGCACCTCCGTGTCCTCGGCGGCGGTGACGTTGACCATGAGAGGCTCACCCGGCACGCAGGCATATGCCTCCGCAAAGATGCCGCCTGCGCCCACGCTGCTGAGGACGCTGTTGTTGCCCCACACGTCCCCCATCTCGATGATGACACGGCCGGACAGCACCACGCCCAGCTGCTCCGTAGGCGTCCCCTCCGGCAGGATGACCGCGCCCTTTTTATAGGTGCGCTCTGCGGCGCGCAGGCAGCACAGCATTTCCTCGATGTCCGGCGGCGTCATGCCGCGAAATAGCGGGGTGTTCCCCAAATTGATCCGCATATTTTTCTCCTTTTCGTTGGCGTGCCAACAGACTTTCATAAATTATGATAGTAAAATAAAGCCACAAAGTCAAGAAGAACCGCAAGGAGGACAAAAATATGGTACGGAGAATCATTGAGATCGACAGGGACAAGTGCAACGGCTGCGGCGCCTGCGCCGAGGCGTGTCACGAGGGCGCCATCGCCATGGTGGACGGTAAGGCGCAGCTGATGCGGGACGACTACTGCGACGGGTTGGGGGACTGCCTGCCCACCTGTCCCACGGGTGCCATCACCTTCGTGGAGCGGGAGGCCGCCGCCTACGATGAGAAAGCCGTCATGGAGAACAAGCAGCGGAAAATGCGGGAACAGGGCATGACGCTGCCCTGCGGCTGCCCCGGCAGCCAGTCCCGGAACATTCAGCGCGAGGCCGCGCCCGCCGCGGAAGCACCCCGCGCTGAGCAGGCAAGCCGTCTGTCCCAGTGGCCGGTGCAGATCAAGCTGGTGCCGGTGAACGCCCCGTATTTCGACGGGGCGCGGCTGCTCATCGCCGCCGACTGCACCGCCTACGCCTACGCCGCCTTCCATGAGCGGTTCATCAAGGGACACATCACGCTGGTGGGCTGTCCCAAGCTGGACAGCGTGGACTATGCCGAGAAGCTGACGGATATCATCCGCAGCAACGACATCAAGAGCGTCACCGTCGTCCGCATGGAGGTACCCTGCTGCGGCGGACTGGAGCTGGCGGCGAAAAAGGCACTCCAGCAGAGCGGAAAGTTCATCCCGTGGCAGGTGGTCACCGTCACGGTGGACGGCCGGCTGGTGGAGGAGTAAAACACAGGAGAACACGAAAGGAGAAGTATTATGAAATACGTTTGCACCGTTTGCGGTTGGGAGTACGACGAAAGCGCAGGGTATCCCGAGGGCGGTATCGCGCCGGGAACGCCATGGAGCGAGGTACCGGAGGATTTTGAATGCCCCCTGTGCGGCGTGGGTAAGGACAGCTTTGAGGAGGCGTGAGCTTTCTGAAGGGCAGGAGCCAAGCGACAAGCGATAAAGCCCGAAAACAGCTGCGCGGCTGCGGGGAGAACGCTCTCCGCAGCCGCGCAGCTTTTAGGTTTGATTCTTTTTCGCAGGGGCTTTCTTCTTGCAGCACCTGCCTTTTTCCAATCGCTTTATTTTCAGCAAATATAAGATATATTTCCATTAAATCCCCGTTCTTAACAAAGATTTTAACCCATTCGCTTTATTATGGTAATAGAATGCAGCGTGTCTGTCCCACCAACGCCGCCCTCTTCCGCTGCGGCCGTGGAGACAGTAAAAATAAACAGTCCTTGCGGCAGAAACGCCGCAGAAGAACGACGACAAAGATCAAGGAGGAACGAACATGAACACGAAGAAACTAATGACATTGCTGTTGGCAGTCGTGCTGGTGCTCTCTCTGGCCGCCTGCGGCGCAAAGGGCGGCGATCACATGGACGGCATGGACAACGAGCCGAAGAACGCCGAGGAGGCGACCGCCATGCACAAGGAGCTGACAGCGCAGGAGGCTGCTATTCTGGCAGAGAACACAGCACTTTGGGAAAAGGTCTTTATGGCAGCGGACAAGGGTAAGATCATGATGGAGGACGGCAAAAACTACGGCGACTTCCTGCTGGAAACCATCAACGCCGCCAAGGATCAGTTTTCGGCAGACGAGCTGAAGCTGCTTCAGAGTGAGGCGGAGAAGATCCGCGACATCGGAAACAAGCTGGCCGCACTGGAGGAAAAGTATCCCGAGATCGTGCAAAAATCTCTGGACAGCGATATGAATATGCCGGCGGACAAGGATATGGACACGATGCCCGACAGCGGCAGCAAGGACAATAAAACCGACGGCGGCAACACAGGCAATAAAACCGATAGCGGCAGCACGGGCAACACCCCCGACAATGGCAGTACGGGCAACAAGACGGATAGTGGCAGCACGGGCAGCAAGACGGATGACAGCAGCCTGCCGAAGTTCCCTGCCTTTGAGGGCAAGGATCTGGACGGGAATACGGTAAAGAGCAGCGATCTGTTCTCCGGCAATGCCGTCACCGTGGTGAATTTCTGGTTCACCACCTGCGGTCCCTGTGTGGGCGAGTTGGGCGATCTGGACGCGCTGAACAAGGAGCTTTCCGGCAAGGGCGGTGCGCTGATCGGCATCAACGCCTTTACGCTGGACGGCAACGAGGCGGCTATCTCTGACGCCAAGGATGTACTGGCCCAGAGCGGTGCCACCTATCAGAACGTGTACTTCGATTCCGGCAGCGAGGCGGGCAAGTTCGTGGAGAGCATCTACGCCTATCCCACCACCTATGTGGTCAACCGCAGCGGCCGCATCGTGGGTGATCCCATTGTGGGGGCTATCACCAGCAAGGCGCAGGCCGATGCACTGCAAGCCCAGATCGACAAGGCACTGGCTGCCGATATGGGCTGATCCAATATCTTCAAAGGGAGGCTATTATGAAGAAAAAGAACTGTAAGCTGACGAGCATTCTGCGCGTCATTGCCCTGCCCCTGGTGGGTAGTGCCGGAGGGTTCCTGTACTACCGCTATGTGGGCTGCGCCACCGGCACCTGCGCCGTTACGTCCAGCCCGTGGCTCTCCACCGGCTTCGGCTGCGTCCTTGGGTCGCTGCTGTATACCGTCCTGCGGCCCAGCCGCGGCAAGAGGCAGGACGGTAACGGGGCGGAGTGACCCTTGCTCCCCCTGAAAGGAGGAAACGCCATGTATCGAAGCGTATTGGCCCTTCTTTTCGCCTCGGTACTGCTGCTCAGCGGCTGCGCCGCAGAACGGCAGCGTATACCGCGGGAAAAGGACACGCAGGGAACGGACATGGCCGGACAGTCCTCGGATATGTCCGGCGAGGAGGGTATGTATATGGACACCACGGAAAATGTCATCTATCTGGCAGGCGGCTGCTTCTGGGGCATGGAGCAGCTCATGCAGTCCATCCCCGGCGTCATCGACGCCCAGAGCGGCTACGCCAACGGCACCTGCGAGGCGGACGCCACCTACCAGACCGTCTGCGCGGGCGACACCGGCTTCCGGGAGACTGTGCGGGTAGAGTATGACCCTGAGCAGGTGAGCCTGGATGCCCTGCTGCTGGCTTACTTCTATGTGATCGACCCCACGGTGCAGAACCGGCAGGGCAACGACCGGGGCAGCCAGTACCAGACCGGCGTGTACTACACCAACGACAAGGCCAGGGAAACGGTGGAGCGCATCGCGGACATCGAGCGGGGCCGCAGCGAGAAATTCTTTGTGGAGATCGGTCCGCTGAAGAATTACTATCCCGCCGAGGAATATCACCAAAACTACCTGGAAAAGAACCCCAACGGCTATTGCCACATCCCCCGGGCGGAGATGGAGCTGTTCTCCAGGCTTCGCATCGATCCGGGCGACTACCGGAAGCCCGCGGCGGAGACCATCCGGGACACGCTGACGGCGGAGCAGTACCGCGTCACGCAGGAGAGCGGCACGGAGCGCGCCTTCACGGGCGAGCTCTGGGACAAGTTCGAAAAGGGCATCTATGTGGACATCGTCACCGGCGAGCCGCTGTTCTCCTCTACGGATAAGTTTGAAAGCGGCTGCGGCTGGCCTGCCTTCACAAAGCCCATCGAGGGCCCTGCCGTGGTGGAACGGGAGGATTTGAGCCACGGCATGCGCCGCACGGAGGTGCGCAGCCGCGCCGGTGACTCCCATCTGGGCCATGTGTTCACCGGCGATCCGGAGTCGCCCAACGGTGTGCGTTACTGCATCAACAGTGCCGCCCTCCGCTTCGTGCCATACGCGAAAATGGAGGCCGAGGGCTACGGATACCTCCTGAATTTGTTTGAGGGATAAGCCACAGACGAATACGTTGACGCAGCAGAAAAACGCCCCTGTTCGATTGGATAGGCCACACAAACCAACTGACCCCCGTATGCTTCAATACATACGGAGGGTCAGCTGCTGTTCGTAATGAAATCCTTTTGCTCTGAAGGTTCTTTTGGGGTTTGATACGCAGGAACCGGCTCAATTAGTTTCCTGCTTTCGTTCCGCGGATATATTCCTGCTGTGCTGTCATTTTCGCAGCTGCAAGCGCCATCAGCTGCCGCTCACCCTCGATCTCGCTGGGACAGGGATAGGATTTTGCGCATTGACGAAACTGCGTCATGAGCTTCTCTGCCTTCTTCGGGTTTTGTTCGACCAGCAGCGCGTACACATATTCCGTGCGCAGCACCGACGGGTATTTTTTCATAGCCTTCATGACCCTCAGCTGATTCCTTGTCCGCATTTCGTCCAGGATCTCCTTTCGGTTTTCCGAGATCATTTCCACATACATCTGGTCGCATACCATCAGATTGCGATATAAGCCAATGATCCCATTTTTCTGAGAGAGAAGCCGTTTCATCAGCATGTCTGCTTCATCAAACCGCTGCTGATCCATCAACCGGTTGCACACCAGCACGCCGGTCATGGCTACGATCCCGTTTTTCATCAACTCGTCAGAGGGGACTTTGAACCACTCATCGGGCATATCCTTTAAGCGAAGTCCCTTTGCGATTTGTTCATTTACCTTCATCTGGATCCAGAACTCCCGGGTTGCCTCTTCACTGCGGGAAAGCTCCAGTGCGTTCCTTCCATCATTGTTTACCGGCCCCATTTTGATGGGCAGACCGTTTATCAGGGCGAAGACCAGCCCGATAACCGCAAAGATCATCAGGATCGTCCAGCCCAGCGAACGGGCGGAGCAGAGTAAAGACAGTCCCACACAAAGCACGGCTGTGGCCAGGTTTATGATCACACCGCCGAAGTTATACAGCATTACCGGCATTTTCCCGTCCTTCAAGTCGGGTGGTATCATCAAGCATTGGCCGCCGGTTCCGGCGATATGCAGCTTCCTGCATTGTATGCGGCCGTCGAGCTTTACCCACATCAGATTTGCGACCCGAAAGGAGCTGAAGCGGTAGCCGGTCATCAGGCCAAAGATCAAATGCCCTGCCTCATGGATAATGAGCTGAATCAGTATGGCGGCGTATGTGCCGATAAGCATCAGCGCAAGGGGTATAATCTCCGAAAAAAGCCCTTTTTCAGACTGGCCCGCCGTATCCATATACATCAGATCGAATATGCCGCAGGCAGCACCAAGCAGCATGTAAACCACGTAAGTAATCCATTGTCCCTTGTTCTGTGCCGTTTTCTCTTTCTTCTTTTTTGTCATGAGACCTCCATTATTGGTTCTTCTGCATCTCCAATCATACCGGAATTATGAAAACAAATTGACAGCTGCTGCCCATAAGACAAATCCAAGCTTGCCCATTGACCAACTATTTTTAAGTTTAGCATATCTTTTTGCGTTTTTCTACCGCTTTTTCACCTGGCATTTGCCGCTGCCTTTTCGCCGCCGAAAACAGAGCGCGGATCATTCAGCTCTGCCGCAGCCCATTTCAGCGGAGCGGGCGCTATCCGCGTTGACGGCTGATTTGCGACGAATTTGCATATTGGCATCAGGGCGGCATCATGTTATGCTGAATTGCAAATGAATTGCAAATTGGAGGCGTGGCGACTTGTCCAGTTACAGCACGCGGCAGAGGAAGGCTCTGCTTGCCTATTTGAGCCGGCACCCGGATGAGCTGCTGTCCGCACGGCAAATTACGGACGCGCTGGCGGATGAAAAAATCAGCCTCAGCGCCGTGTATCGAAACCTTGCACAGTTAGAGGCGGAAGAAAAAGTGCGGCGCAGCAGCAAGAGCGGCACGCGGGAGGTCTACTTTCAGTACCTTGACGCCGAGAGCTGTAAGGGTGCGCTGCATATGCGCTGTGTAAAATGCGGCAGAACCTTTCACATGGCAAGCGGCAACGCCGCCCTATTTGCAAAGCACCTGGCGCAGCGCGAGCAATTCACGCTGGACGCCGCCGACACGGTTCTCTATGGCACCTGCGCGGACTGCAGGGAAGAATAACATTTGGAAGGAGGACAGGCTATGACAAAGAAATCTCGCTTGATCACAGGCTTGCTGGCAGCCGTGCTGGCGGCTGTCATGCTGTCCTCCGCTGTCTATATTGCGGTCGAAGCCAACCACAACTGCTCCGGCGAGGACTGCGCCATCTGCCACCAGCTGCAGGTCTGTGAAAATCTGCTCAAGAGCATTGGGCTTGCCGGTGCTGCCGCGGTTTTCGCCGCAGCGGTCAGGTATACCCCATGCAGAGTCATTCCCTCCTGCGCGGAGGTTGTCCGCACGTTTACTCTGGTTTCACTCAAGGTCAAGCTCTCAGATTAAATAAGAACTATTTACAAGGGTGTAGTCTATCCGTTTTCGGATAGACTACACCCTTGTATTTTTGCGCCCATTTTTACGTTCTTATCATAATCTGGAGGTACATATAGCCTATGAAAAAGATAACTGCGCTGCTGCTTGCGCTTATGATGCTGGCCGGCGTCCTTGCCGGCTGCGGAAAGCCGCAGGATACCGGAAAAGCCGGCAAACTGAAGGTCGTCACGACCATCTTCCCCGCATACGATTGGGTCAGGGCGATCCTGGGCGACAAGGCGGATAACGCCGAGATCACCATGCTGCTGGATAACGGCGTTGACCTGCACAGCTATCAGCCCACCGCCGATGATATTGTCAAGATCTCCGATTGCGACCTGTTTGTCTATGTGGGCGGCGAGTCCGACGGCTGGGTGGAAAATGCCCTGAAAAACGCCGCCAACAGGAATATGAAGGTCATCAATCTGCTGGAGGTGCTGGGTGATTCCGTGAAAACGGAGGAGACCGTTGAGGGTATGCAGGAGGACGACCATGGTCACGGTCACAGTCACGATGAACATGACGAGGAGCATGACGAGGCAGAAGGGCACGACCATGGGGAGGAAAAGGACGAGCACGTCTGCTGTCCCTGAAGAACGCCCAAGTACTCTGCGTGACGCTTGCGGATGCGCTGTGTGCCATCGACCCGGACAACAAGAACACCTATATCGTCAACGCTGCGGCGTATAGGGACAAGCTGGCCGCTCTTGACGCAGACTATAAGGCGGCTGTGGACGGTGCGGCCCATAAGACCGTTTTGTTCGGTGACCGTTTCCCGTTCCGCTATCTGGTGGTCGATTACGGTCTGCGCTACTATGCCGCCTTTGCGGGCTGCTCCGCCGAAACCGAAGCCAGCTTTGAAACCGTTTCGTTCCTTGCAAAGAAGGTGGATGAGCTGGGACTTCCCTGCGTGCTGACCATCGAGGGCGCACAGCACAGGATCGCGGAAACCATCGTCCAGAACACCGCCGGGAAGAATCAGAAGGTGCTGACCATGGATTCCATGCAGTCCACCACCTCCAAGGACGTGGCAAACGGCGCCACCTACCTTTCCGTTATGGAGAAAAATCTCTCCGTACTGAAGGGAGCGTTAGGGTAAGGAGGTAGGTCTATGGCTCAGCTCACTTGTCAAATGCTCTGTGCCGGCTACGATGGACGGCCCGTTCTCCAAGACCTCAGCTTTGAGCTCCTGGCAGGCGACTATCTCTGCATCGTAGGGGAAAACGGCTCCGGCAAGAGTACCCTTATGAAAACGATTCTCGGCTTGCAGATGCCCATCAGCGGCAGAATTTTGACGGGCGACGGGCTGAGGAAAAATGAGATCGGCTATCTGCCGCAGCAAACGCAGGTCCAGAAGGACTTCCCGGCATCCGTGAGAGAGATCGTTCTCTCCGGATGCCAGGGGCGCTGCGGCAGCCGCCCTTTTTATAATAAAGAAGAAAAGAAACTGGCGGCAGACGCCATGGAGAAAATGCAGGTCGCGTCTCTCACCAAGCGGTGCTACCGGACGCTCTCCGGCGGTCAGCAGCAGCGGGTGCTGCTCGCCCGCGCCCTGTGCGCTACCCGGAAAATGCTGCTTCTGGATGAGCCTGTTTCGGGACTTGACCCCAAGGTGACGGCGGAAATGTATGCACTCATTCAAAAGCTCAATTACGAAGATGGCATCACTGTTGTGATGATCTCCCATGACCTGAACGCGGCGCTGCAATACGCCAGCCATATCCTGCACATCGGAGACACGGTGTTCTTCGGCACCAAGGCGGCTTACCTGAACGAGTTTTCGCAGGCATGGCAGAGGGGAGGCGCGGCGCAATGACGGCGATCCTTGAAAAACTCGCGTTCTACTGGACCTATCCCTTTGTGCGCTACGCGCTCATCGTCGGTGTGCTGATCGCGCTGTGCTCATCACTTCTGGGGGTCACGCTGGTGCTGAAACGGTTTTCCTTTATCGGCGACGGGCTTTCCCATGTGGCCTTCGGCGCGATGGCTGTCGCCGCTGTGCTGGGGCTGACGGATGATATGCCGCTGACGCTGGGCGTCACGGTGGTCTGTGCCGTTCTGCTCCTGCGCACGGGACAAAATACGAAGATCAAGGGCGACGCCGCCATCGCCATGATCTCGGTGGGGGCGCTGGCCATCGGGTATCTTCTGATGAACCTCTTCTCCACCTCGTCCAACCTCTCCGGCGATGTGTGCAGCACGCTGTTCGGCTCCACCTCCATCCTGACGCTGTCAAAAAGCGAGGTCTGGCTGTGCGCGGGACTGTCCGTGGTGGTCGTGGCGGTGTTTCTGCTCTATTACAACAAGATCTTTGCCGTGACCTTTGACGAAGACTTTGCCAAGGCGGTGGGGACAAAGGCAGACCTGTACAACCTGCTGCTCGCCGTCATCGTTGCTGTGGTCATCGTGCTGGCGATGAATCTGGTCGGCTCGCTGCTGATCTCCGCGCTGGTGATCTTCCCGGCGCTGTCCGCCATGCGTGTTTTCCAGAGCTTCCGCACGGTGACGGTCTGCTCCGCCGTACTGTCGGTGAGCTGCGCGGCGCTGGGGATTCTTGTCTCCATTCTCGCGGGGACGCCGGTGGGTTCCACCATCGTGGCGGTGGATATTCTGGTATTTTTGGTTTGTTCGGCCCTTGGCCGCGCAAGGGGAGGGGAAACGGGATGAAACGGCTTTTCTGCCTGCTGCTGGCGGTCTGCATGATGCTTTCCCTCTGCGCCTGCGGGAAAGGCCGCGAAAAGGACGCAGGAAATGATACGCTTTCTTCCAATGAAGAAGCGTCTGCATCGGCTGAGAGCATTCCAACGCCGAAAGAACAGGAAACGTCGGAGGAATCCGAACAGCCACAGGCATCTGTCGACGGCGTGGAGGTGGATCTGACGGTGCTCAGCAGCACCATGGTCTACTCCGAGGTCTACAATATGCTCTACAATGACCCGGCGCATTATCTCGGCAAGACCGTCAAGGCGCGAGGGGAATTTTCCATCTATCAGCTCGTGACGGACGGCGTTTTACAGCCTGACCCGGTGTCCTACGCCTGCATCATTTCAGACGCAGCCGCCTGCTGCGCTGAGGGGATGGAATTTGTGCTGGAAGGCGATTATACCTACCCGGACGATTACCCGGAGCTGGGGGCGGAGATCACCGTCATCGGTGAATTTCAGTCCTATGAAGAAAACGGGATGACATGGTACCATCTGGTGAACGCAAGGCTGGCGTGATGCCGCGATAGCGTTATCTTCTATCTGCAAAAGCCCAACATTCTGCCCGGTGTATTCGTGATTGCCAGTACATCCGAAGGAAGCTTGAGGAGAAGAACCTTAACGCGCAGAAGGAGGAAGACCGTCCGTCTCTGGCGTTTTGAGAAGGAAGTGGCTTTTGTGAAAGTCAAGCAGGCCCTCACGGCGCATTTTTCCAAGCTCCAGCGACAGTCCGCTGCGCTCCACACCGAGGTAATCCGCAAGCTGCTGGCGGGAGAACGGAATGTCGAATTCATAGCCACCCCGGCGCTGCGCCTCGGCGGAAAAATAGGACATGAGCTTTGCCCGGGTGGTGCGCTGGCCCATGTGGGTGAGCTTTTCGTTGAGCCGCAGGTTCTTCTCCGCCAGCTCGCTCAGCAGGTTGCGGATGATCCGGCTATGGTGGGAGCAGGCGGAGGGGCACACGCTCAAAACGCGCCTTACGCGCAAGAACATCACCGTCACCGCGCTCTCCGCCTCCACGCTCACGTTCAGCACCGCCCCCGGCGCGCAGGCGAACACCTCCGCGAAGGTCTGCCCCGGCCCAGCCTTGGAGAGGATGCTGCGGTTTCCCCAGATATCCTCCTGCACGATGAGGGCGCTGCCCGCCAGCACAAGACCCACCTCCTCCACCGCCTCCCCGGCGCGGAGCAGGCGGGAGCCTTTGGGGAAGGTGTCGATCCTCGCCCCAAGGCAGGAGAGCATGGCGGCAAGCTCATCGTCGGAAATGCCGGAGAAAAGCGCCGCCGTATGAAGTACCGGGAAAAATTCTTTCATAAAAAGTCCTCTTTCGTTGAAAATTCAACCGACTTGTTGCACTTAGTATAGTACAATGAGCGCACAAAAGCAACAGGAGGACTGAACATGAAACGACGGATCATTGAAATCGATCAGGATAAATGCAACGGCTGCGGCGCCTGCGCCGAGGCCTGTCACGAGGGCGCCATCGCCATGGTGGACGGCAAGGCGCGGCTCATGCGGGAGGATTACTGCGACGGCTTGGGCGACTGTCTGCCCACCTGCCCCACCGGGGCCATCACCTTCGTGGAGCGGGAGGCCGCCGCCTATGACGAA
>ERZ870047.108-NODE-108-length-13299-cov-5.091514_pt1 | contig 13299 bp, 13 predicted proteins | sample MGYA00521268_ERZ870047 | MGnify/ENA primary metagenome ERZ870047 (study PRJEB32232, sample SAMN07284960) | human gut metagenome | biome: human-associated habitat; material: feces | host: Homo sapiens | place: Tanzania | collected 2014-01-26 ... | reverse complement strand
CGCGAGAGTGAATGGAGTTCAGACGTGTGCTCATCCGCTCATCCCCGTAACCATTGCGGTTACGGGGATTTTCTCTGGCGCAGTGGGAGGGATTCGAACCCTCGTGCCGCTTTTGACGACAACACGATTTCCAGTCGTGCTCGTTATGACCTCTTCGATACCACTGCATATATTCAGTTCTGTGACGAACAGCACTGACTATTATAACAAAAAAAGCGGTCTTGTCAAGATGAAATTTCCCGAAAAAAGCGGCTTTTTTGCACAGAGCAGCGGCGGAGGGAGCCGTTTCCCTCCGCCGCCGGCATCTGCAATCCCTCAGTGCAGCATGGATGTGACGGTGACCAGCGCCGAATCCAGAGCGTTACCCATCCGCTGCATGGCCTTGCCCACAGCGGTTTTCCTGGCCTTCGGGTAGGGGTGCGCCGCCATATCCGCCGCCGCGCCGGCCACCATGCCGACGCAAACGCCCCGCAGAAATGCGGTCATGTTCATCTTGCATCACTCCTTTTCCGTACAGTGGCAGTATCTCCCGTCGGGTGCAAAAAAACACGCGGTGTTTCTTGCCAAATCACCCTGCGCCGCGTTATAATAAACTTTAATATATTTTTTGCGACACAAAAGGAGGACGTCACCATGTCCGTTACCGTCTTGCAGCAGCGTATCCGTGAAAAGAAAACGCCGCTGGCACTGGGCCTGCGTCCGGAGCTGGACAAGCTCAGCCCCAAAATTCTGAAAAACTTTACCGATATGTTCGGCCCCGGCAGCATGGCTGATGCGGAGGCGCTGCGCTACCACGGCACCATGCTGCTGGACGCGGCGGCGGAGAAGCTGCCCGCCGTCATGCTCCACGGCGCCAGCTACCTGCGCTACGGCTCCATGGGCGCGGATGTGCTGGCCAATCTGGTCAGTGCCGCCCACGCCAAGGGACTGTACGTCATTCTGGGCATGGGCGCGGAGGCGCCTGCCCTGTGGCAGAGCTACGGCGCCGACGCCATCACCGTGGATCCCTACATGGGCAGCGACTGCTGCGACGCCGGGGAACAGGCACCCTTTGCACTGGTACGCACCTGCAACAAAAGCGGCGGCGAGGTGCAGAGCCTGATGGCCGGTGACCGCCCGCTGTATCTGGCGGTGGCGGAGCAGATGGCCCGCCGGGGCGCGTCTCTGGTGGTGGGCAGCGGATACAGTCTGGATATCCGGGATGTGCGCCGCCTGTGTCCCAAGTCCTTCCTGCTGCTGCCGGAGTGCGACGGTGAGAACGCCGTCCCTGCCTTTGACGAGTACGGCCACGGTGCGATGACCGTGGATTTTGACCTGCAATTCGCCCCGGATGCAGCGGCGGCCGTGGACAGCGCCGTCCGCGAGATGAAGCAGTGGGTGACGGTGGTATGACGAAGATCTATCTCATCCGCCACGCGGAGGCGGAGGGCAATCTCTACCGCATTGCCCACGGCTGGCACAACGGACTGATCACCAACTACCGCGGCTACCAGCAGATCGACGCGCTGCGCCAGCGGTTTCAGGATGTGGACATCGACGCGGTGTACGCCAGCGACCTGTACCGCACGCAGATCACCGCCCGTGCCATCTGGCTGCCCAAGGCGCTGCCGCTCCATCTGGAGCCGGCCTTCCGGGAGATCCACATGGGCGTATGGGAGGATCATCCGTGGCACGAGCTGAACAAGCTGCACCCGGAGGAGATGTACCACTTCAACCGCCGGGTGGATCTGTGGCGCGTGGAGGGCGGCGAGACGGCACAGGACGTGCTGGATCGCTACATCCCCGCCCTGCACCGCATCGGCGCGGCTCATGACGGCGGCACCGTAGCGGTATTTTCCCACGGCGCTGCGCTGCGCATCGTGCTGGGTACCTTGCAGGGCGTTCCGCTGTCCGGTATCGGCGACACGCCCCACGGCGACAACACCGCCGTATCTCTGCTGACGTGGGACAACGGAGAACTGCGGGTGGAGTACCGCGACGACAACAGCCACCTGACGGAGCGGGGACTGTCCACCTTTGCCCGCCAGAGCTGGTGGCGCAGCGCCAAGATGGTGGATCCCGGCGAGGACTATGTCCCCCTGCCGGAGGAGCTGCGCCGGCGCTTTCATGTCCCCGACGGCGGCGAGGCCATCGGCATCCGCTGCGAGGAGGACTTTATCGGCGCGCTCCAGCTGCTGCCGGACGAGGAGCCGGGCATCGGCTGGCTGGGCTGGTACTGGCTGGACCCCGCGTATCGCGGCACTGGCCATGCCTTTACCCCCATGGGCCGCGTGCTGCTGTACTACCGGCATCGCTGCGTGGAGTTCCTGCGCCTGCGGTGCAGCGATAGGGAGCTGCGCCGGTTTTTCGCCCGTCTGGGCTTCTACTCGCTGGAGGGCGACGTGATGGAAAAAGACATCCGCGTCCAGCTGCCGCCGATCCCGGCGGAATACCGTCCCTGAAAGGAGCTGCCCCATGACAAGAGGCGAGATATTTCTGCCTGTGAGCCGCGAGGAGATGATCGAGCGCGGCTGGTATTACTATGATTTTCTGGTGGTCACCGCCGACGGCTACATCGACCACCCCAGCTTCGGCACCACCCTCATCGCCCGCCTGCTGGAGGCGGAGGGCTACCGCGTGGCCATCCTGGCCCAGCCGGACTGGCACTCGGCGGAGGCATTCCGCGCCATGGGCAAGCCCCGGTACGGCGTGCTCATCGGCGGCGGCAATCTGGACTCCATGGTGGCCCACTACACGGTGGCCAAGCGCCGCCGCACACGGGATCTGTACAGCCCCGGCGGCGAGATGGGACACCGCCCCGACCGCCCCACCATCGTCTATACCAACCGGGCGCGGGAGGCGTTCCCCGACACGCCCATCGTCATCGGCGGACTGGAGGCGTCGCTGCGGCGCTTCGCCCACTACGACTACTGGGAGGATAAAGTGCGCCGGAGCATCCTGTTCGACGCCCCGGCCGACCTGCTGGTCTACGGCATGGGCGAGAGCGCCACGGCGGAGATCGCCCGCCGCCTTGCCAAAAAGACACCGGTGCAGGAGATCACCGACGTACCCGGCACGGCCTATATCGCCGCCGACGACAGCGGCTGCCGCTTCCATAAGGCGCTCTGCCCCTCCTACGAGGAGGTCTGCACCGACAAGGAGGCCTACGCCCGGGCCACGAAGATCGAATACGACGAGCACGACCCCATCCGGGGCTGCGCCGTGCTCCAGCCCTGCGAGGGGCGGCTGCTGGTGGTGAATCCCCCCGCCCGCCCCCTGCGCCGGGAGGAGCTGGACCGCCTGTACGCCCTGCCCTATACACGGGAGGTACACCCCATGTACACCGCGGGCATCCCCGCCATTGAGGAGGTGCGGTTCTCCATCACCCACAACCGGGGCTGCTTCGGCGGCTGCAACTTCTGCGCACTGGCGTTCCATCAGGGACGCATGGTCACCAGCCGCTCCATCGAGTCGGTGGTGGAGGAGGCGCAGCTGCTGACGGAGGATCCCCAGTTCAAGGGCTATATCCACGACGTGGGCGGCCCCAGCGCTAACTTCCGCCATACCAGCTGCCAGAAGCAGAAGAAATGCGGTATGTGCAAGAATCGCAGCTGCCTTGCGCCGGAGCCCTGCCCCAATCTGGACGCCGATCACTCCGAGTACACGGAGCTGCTGCAAAAAATGCGGCAGCTTCCCAAGATCAAGAAGGTGTTCGTCCGCTCCGGCATCCGCTACGACTATATGCTGCAGGACAAGAACAAGGACTTCTTCAAGGAACTGGTGCAGTACCACATCTCCGGCCAGCTGAAGGTGGCGCCGGAGCACTGTGTCAGCTCGGTACTGGACTACATGGGCAAGCCCCACTTCGATGTTTTCCTGAAGTTCTGGCGGCAGTATAAAAAGCTCAACGAGCAGGACGGCACGGAGCAGTATCTGGTGCCATACCTGATGTCCAGCCACCCCGGCTGCACCCTCAGCGACGCGGTGAAGCTGGCGGAGTTCCTACACAAGAATGGCCGGACACCGGAACAGGTGCAGGACTTCTATCCTACCCCCGGCACCCTGTCCACCTGTATGTACTACACCGGCATCGACCCCCGGGATATGTCGCCGGTGTATGTGGCGCGGGATCCCAAGGAAAAGGCCATGCAGCGTGCGCTGCTTCAGTGGTCCCGCCCGGAAAAGCGCGCGCTGGTGGTGGAGGCGCTGGAGGAGACGGGCCGCACCGACCTGATCGGCTACGGGAAGGAGTGCCTGCTGCGCCCCCGGAAGGGCGAGCCCTACGGCCAGCCTCCCGTCAAGCCGGAGAAGCCGGAGCGTCCCGCCCGCCGTCCCCGGAAGGAGACCACGGGCAACCGGGGCCGCCGCGGTACGCCCACGGCGCGACAGCCGGCGCAGAAGGGCAAGATGTCCCCGCACAAAAAGGCGGCATTTGCCAAAAAAAGGAAATCATGACCCGTCGGGAGCCTGCGGTATCCGCAGGCTTCCGCTGTTTTTGGACATTTTCCGGTGCTTGTCCCGTTTTCGGTGAAAAAAGAGGGAGTGTTTGGACAGACTTGCCGAAAAAATACTTGTGTTATAGATAAGCTTTCATTATAATAGAGAACGTAGCGTCAAGATGGTGACTCACCGTGTAAAGATTCCGTTAAAAATCACGGTGGGACATGGTCGTGCCGCAGGTGCCGTAAATACGACGCAGCGGCACAAAATCCCGATCGTATGTGAAGGTGATAAAGGAATGGAAAAAAAGAAGAAAACAAGGTTCATCGTGGGGTGGCTGCTGATCACGGCGGCTCTGCTGGCCGGTTCTCTGCTGGTTCCCGGACACGGGAAGTCGGAATCGGTGCAGGAGGCCATGCGTGACGCAGTGCTCCACGGGACGAACCGCGTCAGTCTGTTCGGGCTGAAGGACGTGAATCCCGCGTACATCTCCTCGCTGGTGGTGGTGGGCGTCATCCTGCTGACGGCGCTGCTGCTGCGGCTGTTCGTCATCCCCCGCTTCAAGATGGTCCCCGGCAAGCTGCAAATGGTTGTCGAGACGGTGGTGGGGATGTTTGACGGACTGGCCAAGGGCAACAGCCCCCACCGCAACGGCTTCCTGGGTGCGTATGTGTTCGGCGCCGGTGTGTACATCTTCATCGGCACGCTGTTCGAGCTGTTTGGCTTCCAGACGGTGACAACGGCGGGACACTCCATCGCGCTGCCGGCGCCGCTGTCCGATGTGAACGCCGCCATCTCGCTGGGCTGTCTGTCCTACGGCGTCATTCTGGTGGGCGGCATCGTGGCCAATGGCGCCAAGGGCGCGGGACAGGCCCTGAAGGACTTCTCGCTGCCTCTGTCCATGAGCTTCCGTCTGTTCGGCGCACTGCTCAGCGGTCTGCTGGTGACGGAGCTGGTCTACTACTATATCAATATGAGCTTTGTGCTGCCGGTGATCATCGCCGTGCTGTTCACCATGCTCCACGCGCTGATCCAGGCGTATGTGCTGACCATGCTGACCTCCATGTTCTACGGCGAGGTCACGGAGAAGCACCCGCCCAAGCCCAAGAAAGCCAAAAAAATCAAAACAAAAGCTGTCAATACTGTAAATAACTGATGGAGGAACGAGAGATCATGAAAAAGACCAATAAGAAGGCTGTTGCCCTGCTGCTGTGCCTGGTGATGGCACTGACCGCTATGCTGACCGTTACCGCTTTTGCAGACACCGAGCCCGTGGACGGCGCTGCCGCCGTCACCCAGACGGAGGAGGCCTCCGCCGACACCGTCACCAGCTCCAAGGCTACCGCCTCCGCCATCGCCATCGGCATTGCCGCCGCAGCAGGCGCCATCGGTATGGGCATGGCCATCGCCAAGTCCGTGGAGGGCATCTCCCGCCAGCCGGAGGCCGAGGGCAAGATCCGCACCACCATGATGCTGGGTCTGGTGTTCCTGGAAACGGTCGTTATCTACGCGCTGCTTACGGTCATCCTCATCATCTTTGTGCTGTAAGGAACGGAGAGAGTCGCTATGAATAATATCCCACTGAATATTGATTGGCAGCAGATCCTGCTGCATCTGTTCAACTTCTCCATTCTGGTGGGCGGTCTGTACCTGCTGCTGTTCAAGCCGGTGAAGAACTTCATGGATAAACGCACCAAGCACTATCAGGACATGGAGTCCGCCGCCGTGGAGCGGGAGAAGGCCACCGCCGAGATGGAGGCGGCCATGCAGCAGCGTCAGGCCGCGCTGGACGCGGAGCTGGATGAGAAGCGCGCTGCCGCCGCCAAGGAGGCGGAGGCCTACGCCCAGCAGCAGCGCGACGCCGCCCGTGAGCAGGCGGACAAGATCGTGGCCGCCGCCCGGGAGAACGCGGAGAATGACCGCAAGAAGATCGTGGCAGAGGCCAACCGCGAGGCCGTGTCCATCGCGGAGGCCGCCATGGAGAAGCTGCTGGCGAAGGAGACTTCCCACGCCTATGACGCGTTTGTAAACGCAGCCGAGGGGGAGGAGAAGCATGAGCACGAATGATCCCCGCCTGACCGCCAACCTGTTCAGCGTCTGCCCGCCCGATGACGCGCAGCGCGCCAGACTGGAGGAAGTGCTGGCGAAGAAATACGGCCGGCCGGTGGAGCTTTCGTGGCAGGAGGATAAGACCGCGTCCGGCGGCTTCCGCATCGAGATCGGCTCCGAGGTCATCGACTGGACGGCGGAGGGTCGTCTGGGCCAGCTGAAGGAGCGTCTTGCCGCGCTGAAGGCCGGCGAGCAGTCCGTGATCCCGCTGATCCGCGACACCGTCCGGGACTGGGTGCCGGAGGTCTGCGCCCGCGAGGTGGGCAGCGTGCTGTCCGTGGCGGACGGCATCGCCTATGTGGACGGCCTGGAGGACGCGGCCTACGGCGAGATCCTGCTCTTTGAGGGCGGCATCCGGGGCATGGTGCAGGAGCTGCGGGGCCACCGCATCGGCTGCATCCTGTTCGGCCGGGTGGAGGAGGTCAGCGAGGGCAGCGCCGTGTACCGCACCGGCAAGACCGCCGGTATCGGCGTGTCCGACGCCATGATCGGCCGCGTGGTGGACGCGCTGGGCGCGCCCATCGACGACGGCGGTGAGATCCCCGCCGACGACTACCGTATGATCGAAAGTCCGGCGCCCGGCATCATCGACCGCCAGCCGGTGAACACCCCCATGCAGACCGGTATCCTGTCCATTGATTCCATGTTCCCCATCGGACGGGGCCAGCGTGAGCTGATCATCGGCGACCGCCAGACCGGCAAGACGTCCATCGCCATCGACACCATCCTGAACCAGAAGGGGAAGGACATGATCTGCATCTATGTGGCCATCGGCCAGAAGGCCAGCTCCGTGGCGCAGATCGCGGAGATGCTGCGCAAGCACGACGCCATGGCGTACACCATCATCGTCTGCGCCAGCGCCGGTGAGTCCGCCTCCATGCAGTATATCGCGCCCTATGCCGGTGCGTCCATCGGCGAGTATTTCATGAACAAGGGGAAGGACGTGCTGATCGTCTACGACGATCTGTCCAAGCACGCCATCGCCTACCGCGCACTGAGCCTGCTGCTGGGACGCTCTCCCGGCCGTGAGGCCTATCCCGGCGATGTGTTCTATCTGCACTCCCGCCTGCTGGAGCGCGCCGCGCGCCTCAGCGACGCACGGGGCGGCGGCAGCATGACCGCCCTGCCCATCGTGGAGACGCAGGCCGGCGACGTGTCCGCCTACATCCCCACCAACATCATCTCCATCACCGACGGCCAGATCTTTCTGGAGAGCAGCCTGTTCTTCTCCGGCCACCGCCCCGCCGTGAACGTGGGACTTTCCGTGTCCCGTGTGGGCGGCGCGGCTCAGACCAAGGCCATGAAGAAGGCGGTCGGCACGCTGCGCCTCGATCTGGCGCAGTACCGCGAGATGGAGGTCTTTACCCAGTTCTCCAGCGATCTGGACGAGGACACCAAGAACCAGCTGGCCTACGGCCAGAGCCTGATGTACATTCTGCGTCAGGGCCGGTGCAGCCCGCTCAGTCAGGCCCAGCAGATCGTCACGCTGGTGACGGCCATGGCCCGCATCTATCAGCAGGTGCCGGTGGCGCAGGTCTGTTCGCTGCGGGACTACCTTCTGAGCGAGTTCGCCGCCGGACGGCCCCAGCTCATGCAGGAGCTGGAGCAGGGCGCGGCGCTGACCGACGAGGTGCGCCAGCAGATCGTGGACTTTGCAAAGACCGCGCTGGAGAAGTTCCGGCGCGCAGGCGGGCGGTGAGGCCATGGCCAGCACAAGTGAGATCCGCCGCCGCATCGGAAGCGTCCGGCAGACCCAGAAGATCACCCACGCCATGTACCTGATCTCCCAGGCCAAGCTGCGCAAGGCCAAGGCGGATCTGAATAATACCCGTCCCTACTTCGACGCATTGCAACGGGAGATCGGCCGCGTGTTCAACGCCGACGACACCGCGGAGAGCCGGTATCTCTGCGATGAGAACAGCAAGCCGCTGCCCGGCGTGGCCGCCTGCCTGCTCATCACGGCGGATAAGGGACTTGCCGGTGCCTACAACCAGAACGCCATCCGGCAGGCGCAGAAATTTCTCGCCGCCAACGAGGGCGCGGAGCTGTATGTGGTGGGCGAGTACGGCCGCCGCTGGTTCACCCAGCGGGGCATCCCCATCGAAAAGAGCTTTCTCTACACCGCGCAGAACCCCACGCTGCGGCGCGCCCGCCAGATCGGCGAGCTGCTGCTGGAGCGGTACGACGCCGGCGCCATCAACGCCGTACACGTCATTTACACGGATATGAAAAACGGACTGGAGGCCACGGTGCGTCAGGCGCAGCTGCTGCCCCTGCACCGGGAGCGGTTCTCCGCCGCCAAGGCGGATACCGCCGGTGACCCCGTGTTCGAGTTTATCCCCAGCGCCGCCGCCGTACTGAATAACGCGGTGCGAAGCTGCCTGACCGGCTTTATTTACAGCGCGCTGGTGGACAGCTTTTGCAGTGAGCAGAGCGCCCGCATGACCGCCATGAACGCGGCGGATCAGAATGCGGAGGAGCTGCTGAAGGATCTGTCCGTGCAGTACAACCGGGCGCGTCAGGCCGCCATCACCCAGGAGATCACCGAGGTCTCCGCCGGTGAGCGCGCCCAGCGCAGCAAGAAAGAAAAGGAGGGCTGACCTCAATGAAACAAGGAACCATCACGGGCATTTCCGGCCCCGTGATCGACGTACATTTCCCGGAGGGGAGCCTGCCCGCCATCAATGAGGCGCTGACCGTGGAGGCAAACGGCACGCGCTACACCATGGAGGTGGAGCAGCATCTGGAGAACAAGACGGTGCGCTGCGTCATGATGGCCGGCAGCGACGGCCTCAGCCGGGGCCTGACCGTTACCGCTACCGGCCACGGCATCTCCGTACCGGTGGGCGAGGCCACACTGGGCCGTATGTTCAATGTGCTGGGCGACCCCATCGACGGCGAGGCGCCGGTGAGCGCCGACGCCCCCCGTTGGGAGATCCACCGCAGCGCCCCTACCTTTGCCGAGCAGATGCCCGCCGCCGATATTCTGGAAACGGGCATCAAGGTCATCGACCTCATCGAGCCGTACCCCAAGGGCGGCAAGATCGGTCTGTTCGGCGGCGCCGGCGTGGGCAAGACCGTGCTCATTCAGGAGCTGATCCACAACGTGGCCATGGAGCACGGCGGCTATTCCATCTTCACCGGCGTGGGCGAGCGCAGCCGCGAGGGCAACGACCTGTGGGGTGAGATGCAGGAGAGCGGCGTGTCCGACAAGACGGCGCTGGTCTTCGGCCAGATGAACGAGTCCCCCGGCGTCCGTATGCGCGTGGCGCTGTCTGGCCTGACCATGGCGGAGTATTTCCGCGACGTGGAGCACAAGGACGTGCTGCTGTTCATCGACAACATCTTCCGCTTCGTCCAGGCGGGCAGCGAGGTGTCCACGCTGCTGGGCCGTATGCCCTCCGCCGTGGGCTACCAGCCCACGCTGGCCGGCGAGATGGGCGCGCTGCAGGAGCGCATCACCTCCACCAAGGACGGCTCCGTCACCTCCGTACAGGCGGTGTACGTCCCCGCCGACGACCTGACCGACCCCGCCCCTGCTACCACGTTCTCCCATCTGGACGCCACCACCGTGCTGAGCCGTAAGATCGCGGAGCAGGGCATCTACCCCGCCGTGGATCCGCTGGAGTCCACCTCCCGTATTCTGGAGCCGGACATCGTGGGCGAGGAGCATTACAACATCGCCCGCGCCGTCCAGTCCACGCTGCAAAAGTACCGTGAGCTGCAGGATATCATCGCCATTCTGGGTATGGAGGAGCTGAGTGACGAGGATAAGAAGACCGTCGCCCGCGCCCGCCGCATCCAGCGTTTCCTGTCCCAGCCCTTCTACGTGGCGGAGAAGTTCAGCGGCGCGCCCGGCGTGTTCGTGCCCCTGCACGAGACGCTGCGCGGCTTCAAGGAGATCCTGTCCGGCAGCATGGACGAGTATCCCGAGGCGGCCTTCTTCAACGCCGGTACCATCGACGATGTGATCCGCAAGGCGGAGCAGATGAAGAAAGGCGGCATGTGATGGCGGCCCCGTTCCATCTGGATATTCTGGCGGCCAGCATCCCGTTTTACCGGGGCGAATGTGTGTCGCTGGTGGTGCCTACCACCGACGGCGAGTTCGGCATACTGGCCAACCACAGCAACGCCGTGGGCGCTGTCTGCGCCGGTGAGCTGCGGTTCGAGACGGCGGAGGGCGAGCATCGCCGCGCCGCCGTGGCGCCCGGCCTGTTCAAGATCGAGGACGGCCGCGTACTGCTGCTGGTGGACGCCGCCGAGCGTCCGGAGGATATCGACGTGAACCGCGCCCTCCGCGCCCGCGAGGAGGCGGAGGAGCAGCTGCGGCAGAAGCGCAGTATGGCGGAGTACCAGCTGGCGCAGGGCAATCTGGCCCGCGCCCTCAACCGCCTGCGTGTCAGCGGTAGAGGATAAGTGCATAAAAAAAGGGCTGCGGCAGCGCCGCAGCTCTTTTTTATGCGCGTTTTAGCTTCAGATACCCAGCTTTTCCAGCGCCGCCAGCTTCAGGCAGGTGCAGAACACGGCGATGGCCTGCTCCAGCTCCGCCACCGGCGGGAAGGAGGGGGCAATGCGGATGTTGCTGTCGTTGGGGTCGACGCCGTAGGGGAAGGTGGCGCCCGCGCCGGTCATGGTAACGCCCGCCTCCTTACACAGCGCCAGCGTCCGCTTGGCGCAGCCGGGCATGGTGTCCAGACTGACGAAATAGCCGCCCACGGGACGCTTGTAGTCCGCAATGCCCAGCGGGGCGATCTCCCGGTCCAGCGCGTCCAGCACCGCGTGGAACTTGGGGGCCAGCACGGCGGCGTGCTGCCGCATCAGCGCCAGCGTGTGGGCCTTGTCCTGCAAAAACAGCACATGGCGCAGCTGGTTGATCTTGTCAAAGCCGATGGTCTGGACATTGATGAGCTTGGTGAGATAGGCGATGTTGGCCTCGCTGGATGCCATCACCGCCACGCCCGCGCCGGGGAACGTCACCTTGCTGGTGGAGGCGAACTCGTACACCATGTCGGCGTTGCCGTACTGGGCGCACAGGCTGATGATATCGGGGAACGGCACGAAGTCGCCGTCAAACTCATGGATGCAGTAGGCGTTGTCCCACATCAGCATGAAGTCCGGCGCGGCGGGCTTCATGGCCGCCAGACGGCGGATGGTCTCCTCGCTGTACACCACGCCCTCCGGATTGGCGTATTTAGGCACGTTCCACATACCCTTCACCGCCGGGTCGCGGATCAGCTCCTCCACCATATCCATGTCGGGGCCGTCGGCGGTCATGGGGATATTGATCATCTCCACGCCGAAGCTCTCCGTCACTTTGAAGTGCCGGTCATAGCCGGGGACGGGGCAGAGCCACTTCACCTTGTCCAGCTTGCTCCACGGCTTCTCGCTGTGGCGCATCCCGTGGGTGAATGCCTTGGAGACGGCGTCGTACATCAGCTGTAAGCTGGCGTTGCCGCCGACGAACACCTGCTCGGGCTTGCAGCCCAGAATGTCCGCGAACAGCCGCCGCGCCGCGGGGATACCCGCCACCTCGCCGTAGTTCCGGGTCTCCACGCCGTCGGACAGAAACTGCTCCGACCGGGTCAGCACGCCGAGAATGGGCATCACCAGCTCCAGCTGCTCCCGTCCCGGCTTGCCCCGGGCCATATTCAGCGCCAGATGGAGCGCCTTGGCATCCTCGTATTCCTTTTGCACGGCGGCGTATTCCGCCTGCCGCTCCGCCGCTGTCATCTCTGCATATTTCTTTTTCATCATACAGGACCTCCGCCGTATTTTTTTGCGATTATACACGCTTTGCCATGCCTTGGCAATCACTTTTTCCGGATCTCATAGATGTCCGTCCGCCGTGCCGACAGAATGGGAAGCTGTCTGCGTACTGCGGACACCTGCGCCATGTCCAGCTCCGTCACCGCCACCTCCTCGCCGGCGCCGCACTGATGGAGGACGGCGCCCCACGGGTCACAGACGATGGAGTGGCCCCACGCCACATAGGTGGCCGCCTCATCCCGGGCCGGAGAGACGCCCACGGTGAAAAGCTGGTTGTCCACGGCCCGCTGCCGGAACAGCAGCTCCCAGTGGGCGGGGCCGGTGGTCATATTGAACGCCGCCGGTACCAGCAGTACCTGCGCCCCCGCCAGCGTCATCAGCCGCGATAGCTCCTGAAACCGCAGGTCAAAGCAGATGCAAAGTCCCATTTTGCCCCAAGGCGTGTCGAACACCGTCACATCGTCCCCGGCGGTCAGGGTGTCCGACTCCCGGAACCGCTGGCCGCCGTCCACGTCAATGTCGAAAAGGTGCATCTTCCGGTGCCGGGCGGCGCACCGTCCGTCCGGCGCAAAGACATAGCTGGTGTTGTACACCCTGCCGCCGTCCAGCTCCGGGATGGAGCCGCCCACCACCCACAGGTGGTTTTCCGCAGCGGCGCGGGACAGCATCTGATACGCCGCGCCGCCCGCCGCCTCGCCGTAGGCGCGGAAGCAGCCGTTGTCGTAGGGGCAGCAGAACATCTCCGGCAGCACCGCCATGTCCGCCCCCTTTACGGAGGCCAGCAGCGCCTCCGCGTGCCGGAGGTTTTCCGCCTTGTCCGCCGTGACTGCCATCTGTATCTGCGCAAGCCGCATACCGCCACGCTCCTTCTCAGTATTCCCGCAGCACCAGCTCGGTCACGCCCTCGCTGATGCTGACCATGCGCTTGACCTGACTGCGATGTCCGTAGGTCAGCCACAGCATATCCCGAATGGCCGTGCCGCCGCGATAGCCGTGGATCAGCCG
>ERZ870047.107-NODE-107-length-13344-cov-3.924097_pt1 | contig 13344 bp, 15 predicted proteins | sample MGYA00521268_ERZ870047 | MGnify/ENA primary metagenome ERZ870047 (study PRJEB32232, sample SAMN07284960) | human gut metagenome | biome: human-associated habitat; material: feces | host: Homo sapiens | place: Tanzania | collected 2014-01-26 ... | reverse complement strand
GATGCCTCCGGCAACGAACCCGGCGGTGGTTCCGGCAGCGGCTCTGGCAGCGGCTCCGGCAGCGGGTACTATGTCACCTCCGGCGACGGGCAGACTGCTCAGGCCGGCGCGCTGGTGCAGTTCGGCATCAGCCGCGGCGCCGCCAGCCACGTGACCTCCGTCTGGGTGGACGGTGTCCGCCTCGACGCCAAGGACTACGTTATCCGCGGCAATGCGCTCCGCCTGCAGGGACCGTTTACCGCCAAGCTCTCTCAGGGCTTCCATACCGGTCTGATCCGGTTCGACGATGGCAGCGCCAGCTCCTTCTCCTTTACCGTCAGCGGCGCTACATCGCCTCGCACCGGTGACCCCGGCGTGGTACTGTATGTGGCGCTTACCGTGGCCTCCGTCACCGGTATGGCCCGGCTCACCAAGCGCAAGGAGGACTGACTCTGACCGCATAACAGCAAGCGCTGAGCACGGCGTATATTGAAACAAAAACAGGGTCTCCGGCCATGCCGGAGACCCTGTTTTCAGCTTTCCATGCTTTTTCCCAGAAACGCAGCCACGGTCTGGGCCAGCTTGCACTCCGTGTCACCGGGCAGGCGGCCCGTGTCGGTGACGAACAGCACCGCGCCCAGCACGTCTCCCTCACACAGCACGGGGGCGGCCACGGCGGCGGTGAACATCTCGTTGTCCTCACAGATGCGGGGCATGGCGCCCAGCCCGGAGAAGTGGTAGACGCTGCGCTCCGCCATGAGCTTTTCCAGCTGATCGGAGATGGGTTTGCCCAGCAGCTCCCGCTTGCCGGGGCCTGCCACGGCGATGACGGCGTCCCGGTCAGTAACGGCGGCGGTAAAATCGGTGCTGCGGCTCAGCGTGTCGCAGAACTGGACGGCGAAGTCCTCCAGCCCGCCGATCAGGGAGTATTTCTTGAAGATGACCTCACCATCCCTTGTGGTGTAGATCTCCAACGGGTCGCCGTTGCTGATAACCTTGACAGTGAAAACCTTGCCCCGATGGCGGTCGGATTCCTGGGTGATTTGTATTTCATAGGGGCTCTTTGGAACTTCCAGGGGAATGGAGGCGGGAGCCACGGCCACGATAGATACCTCCGAGGGCGTCTCCATTGGCGCGGCGGTCACGGAGGACGGGCGGACACATAGGTCCGCCCCTACGGCGGGATCGGAGCGAAGCAGCGCATCAATGTCCGCTTTCAGCAGCACCTCAATGTGGTCCTCATAGACCTTGATTTTCTGAATGATCAGCTGGAGGTCGTTCCGGTCCAGCTTGGGCTTGTTCAGAATATCATCGAAGACCTCCAGGGCGGTTTTTGCCGCCCGGTTCACCCGGATGATGGTGTTTTTCTTGTCCTGGGCCAGGTCGATCTGGTGCTGAACGCCCTCCATCCGCCGCACCAGGTCGCTCTCCAGCTCGTCGTAGGTCTCCTCCAGGGTGGCCTCCTGCTCCGGATGCTTCATCACGTCCCGGATCCGCTGGCGCTTGGTGGCCTTCAGCTCCTCCTGGAGGTCCAGGAGCGTGACCTCCAGATTTTCCGCCGCCCGCTGGGTCTCCGCCACGTCCTCCTGCTCCCGGGCCAGGTCGGCGTTGAGCCGTTCCAGCATGGCGGCGGAGTTGTCTTTCACCTTTTGCACATAGAGCTTCACCAGCTCGTCCAGCTTGTCCACCCGGATGTGGTGGCTGGTGCAGCCCTTCAGCCCCCGGCGGTGGTATGTGCCGCAGCGGTAGGCGTCCTTGATATCCCGGCGGCTCATGGCGAACATGGGGGAGCCGCAGTCGCCGCACTCCAGAAAGCCGGAGTAGGTGTTGTCGTACTTCTTCTGGCCCCGGTAGTGGGCGGTGGAACGGCTCTCCCGCAGAGCTTTCGCCGTGGCGAAAGTGCGGTAGTCGATGATGGGCTGGTGGTGGTGCTCAATAACGATGTGGTCCAGCTCGTCCCGCTTCATGTCCCTGCCGTTGATCTTTTTCCGGGTGTATTTGCCCTGGCGGAGGGTGCCGATGTAAAAATCATTGTCCAGAATACCCTGCACCGTGACAATAGCCCAGTCCTTTTTCGCTGTGCGGCGGGATTCCTCCCCCTCCGCCTCTTTGCGAAGTTGCTCTGACATCCGAGGGGTGGGCACACCAGTATCTGTCAGGTGGTTGGCGATTTTCTTATATCCCCAGCCGTCCAGATAGAGCCGGAAGATTTCCCGCACGATCTCCGCCTCCGTGGGGACGATCTCAAACTGCTTTTGTTTGTTGAGAATGTAGCCATAGGGCGCGGCGCAAAGCCACGCGCCGTCTGCCTGGCGGCGACGGATGACGGACTTTACCTTCTTGCTGGTGTCCGTCACCGGCATTTCGTTGATAAGAAACTGAAATTGAATTTTCAGCCAGTCATCGTCGTTGGGAAAGTCGATGTTGTCCCCGATGGAGATGATGCGGACGCCCGCGTCCCGCAGGTCCTCCAACTCCACCAGGCCCCGGCTGTTCCGGCGGGAGAAGCGGGAGAAGTCCTTGATGATGAGGATGTCCTTTCGGTGGTCCATCAGCTCCCGGCGCATTTTCTGGTAGCTGGGCCGCTGGTCGAAGGTGTAGCCGGACTTGTCCCGGTCCTCATAGAAGGTCAGGGTGGAGTCGGGGAATTTTTGCCTCACGAAGTCCTCAATAATGGCCTTCTGGTTCTCGATAGAGGTGTTGTCCCGGTCCAGCTCCTCGTCCACCGAGATGCGGCAGTAGCCGGCAATGTTAAATTTTTCAATCATCCGTTTCACCTTTTAAATATTTCGCCGTCTGGCGGTCAAACTCCGAGATGTAGTCGGCGTCCTGTTTTTTGCGGAACTCCGCATAAATGTCGCTGACCTTCTTCTCCGCGGCCTCACGGGAAATCTTACCCTTGCTCTCCAGCACCTTGCGGCGGTTATTGATGAGGAAGCGGTCTGTCTCGGCCAGCCAGTCCTTCATGGACATGGGGACCTCGTCCTCCGCCATGAGCTCGGCGTAGTCGATGAACATGGTCACAAGACGATTCAAGCGGCTCAATTCTTTCTCGTTGAGGTAGTTCTTGGCTACCAGCGTATCACTCTTGAGAATTTTCCCGTCCGGCGCCCCTTTCCAGGTGGTAAGGCCCATAGTGGGATTGTCCAGCGTGGCCCGCTCCACGATCAGCTCCGCCGCTGTCTTGCCGGTCACGGCGAAGTGGAGCTTATTCTGAACGAAAGCATAGAAGGCTTTGGTAGTTTCGCTGTTTTTGTCATAGTCGTAGCTGCACTGCTCGAAGATGTCCGCGATTTTTTGGTAGGCCCGGCGTTCGCTAGCCCTGATCTCCCGGATGCGCTCCAGCAGCTCGTCAAAATAGTCCCTGCCGAAGGGCCGGCTGTTTTTCATCAGCTCATCGTTGAGAACAAAGCCCTTGGTGATGTACTCTTTCAGCGTCTTGGTGGCCCACTGGCGGAAGCGGGTGGCTTTCTTGGAGTTGACCCGGTAGCCCACGGCGATGATGACATCCAGATTGTAGTGGTCCAATGTGCGGCGGACTTCCCGACTTCCCTCCTTGCGAACCACCGAGAATTTCTCGGTAGTTGCCTCCGGGGCCAGTTCCTCTTCGTTGTAGATATTCTTTAGGTGCAGGGAAATATTGTCAGCGGAGCAGTCAAACAGCTCCGCCATACTGCTTTGTGTCAGCCAGAAGGTCTCGTCCTTAAAAACCACGCTGATAAACTCTTTCTCCCCGCCGTTGTTGTAGAGCAGTATTTCCCCGCTCCGATTCAGTTCCTCACCCATTTACATCTCTCCCTTATTGTATGGAATCAAAACCATCATTATCAGATAATATTGTATCACGTCTTTTCTCACAAGGCAACATCAAAAAGAGGCCAAGGCAGGTAATACCCTGACCTCCAAAAACGCGGGCGAGGCGGCTGCGGCCATTCAGCCTGGTCGGCCCGCGTTGGTTGTCAGTTGTCAGCCGGGGTCACAGCTCCATGACCATCCCGCCTTGCCGCTCCAGCTTTACTTCCCGCTGGGCGCTGCGCCGGCGGTGGTCGCAGAGCAAGCCGCTGGTCAGTTCCGTCAGATCCTGCGTTCCCGACTCAAACACCGCCACCAGGTAGTCCTTCTCCTTGTACTCCCGGCACAGCGGCTTGAGCCGTTCCCGCAGCTCCGCGTCCCGCTTTTCGGAATTGGTGAGCCAGACCTCTACCAGCTTGCTGCTGTCCCTGACATGAATCTCCAACGCCGCGTCACACTCCTTTCTCCCTGCCAGTATTTTCCACTGTTTCTACGGGTTTATTCACATAGACAGGGTTATGTTCAGCTCCTCGTGGTCGTCCGGCTTGTGGCCCAGGGCAATCTTCTTCTCCCTCTCCTTGGCGAGGGCTTTGCGTTCCCCGTGCCTGGTCACCGGATCAGCTGGAGGAACGGCTCCAGCTGATTGTTCCATACGGCGGCCCCATTGAACCAGAGTACCAGCAGCCCCAGCGAGATCGGGACGGCCCAAAGCCAGCCTAGATTGGGGCGGGGCAGGGTCACCTGTGGCAGACGCAAACGCCTGCGCTCTTTCTTCCTCCCAGCCTGTTCTCTCCGCTCCAGCAGTTGACGGGTCGCCGCTGCTTCCTTCACCAGCACCTCCGTCTGCGTCCGCAGTTCCTCCATGGCAGGACACCTGGGCTTCGTTATCCCATCGGCCTGGGCCGCTGTCAGGCGGTACAGGGCGCCGAGAATCGCCAGCAGGTCGTTCCACTCTTCCGCCGAAGGATGACGATCGTGCGGCAGGTTCCTCTCCTTCAATTCTTCGACGGAGCATCTCTTCCCGGATTCTGAATTCACACTCCATAACCTCCTTCCGGTATTTGTCCTCGTGGAGCCGGTCATCCCGGCACTTCTTTCCCTTTGGTGTGGTGTAGGTGATGGCTTTTCGGTTCTCCTCCCATCGCACTTGATATCCACGCCGCTCCATCTCCCGGATGAACCCGGCCCTCGTTCTCGCACTCTTCATACACAGATCGACGGTGTTCATGAGTTGAAACTTCCAGCTCTCTCCCTTGGCGGCGGAGCGGTAATCCCTGGCGCTCATACCCATAGAGCTTTCCTTGCTCTGTTCTTTTGGAAGAACGGAGAGACCGTACTTCATGCACAGCTTGTCGGAGAGGGGTCGTAGGGTGCGCAGAGTACCGGGGCCCTGCCGCAGCATCTTCCCGGTCTCATAGCACACGGCGTTGACCAGGAAGTGCGTGTGGATGTGGGCGGCGTCGATGTGGGTGGCAATGAGCACCTCGCTGTCCGGCCAGGCCTGCTCCGCAAACTCCAGTGCGATCCGATGGGCCAACTCCCCGGTGACCGGCTCCGACGGGTGGAAGGACTGGACGTAGTGGTAGAACCAGACAGGGCTGTCCTTTCGGTGCATCTGCCGGGTGGCGGTAAACTCCTGGGCGGCCAGCCGGGGTGCGCAGTTCTGCCCGTCCACCAGCCAGCGGCCATACTCCACGGTTTTCTCACGCTGGGAGATATACTGCGCCACTCCACGCAGCGCCCCTGCGGATTGTTTTTCATACCGGATAAAGGTCACCGTAGCCATCAGTGCGTCTCCCGCTCCGTCAGCTCCCGGAGCTTGCCGTAGATCTCCCCCAGGGCCTGCCAGGTCTCTCCCAGGTGAACCTCCCGGAGCTTCCCCATGTTGCACAGCACCGCCACCTGATTGACGCTGCGGCCAATACCCTTGAGCTCATGGGTGAGTTCCGGCAGTCCGTCGATGACCACCACACGGTGCCGCAGGGCCGCCGCCCGGACATAGGCCCCGGTGGACATCTGTGCCGTCTCCGCCTTGGCCCAGATGCTCTCGTACTGCTCCGGCGTGAGCCGCAGGGTGATCCGCCGTTCTTTCTTTGCGTTCATGCTGTACCTCCGTTTCTACGTTCTCCCCAAGTGGGTGCGGGCTTCTGCCCGCATCGCGCCGTTTTCGGCGCGGCCAAGTCCGACAAAGTCGGACGAAGGCTCTGCTTGCCCTCCCTAAAGGGAGGATTTCCCGTACCCCAGCCCCCGCCGATGAAACTGATTTGCAGAAGGCTGCAAGTCTGCAATGTCCTCAGTCCTCTACAGACTTACAGCCTTGCGCGGGCAGCTTCCAGTACCACTGACCGCCCCGCCTTTCTGAGAGGACGCCCAGGTTCTTCTTGGCGGTCATCAGCGTGCGCTCCGATATGCCCGGCTCCTTTGCCCGGCGCAGGACCGCCTCAGCCGGTACAGTTTCTGTGAGCATCTGCCGCAGTTCCTCCTCCATCTGGGTGGCCTTTGTCTGGAGCTTTCCGCCGCCGCCCAGCACATCGTCCGCCGTGAGCTCGCATAGCCCCTTCCACTGAAAGCCCCGCTCCCCATCCAGTCGGAAGGCGATAGACTTTCCCTCAGGGGCCAGACTGTTTTTGTCCTGGGCCACGATCCGGACAGTGGGATCCTCCTTGAGCCGCCCTACCACCAGCACACTCCGGGCCGCCGCGCGGAAGTCGATGGAGCCCAGACCACGGTAGCCGGACTTCAACCCCTGGGCCTTGTTCATATGGCCGATGAGGATCACCGCACAGCCTGTCCGCTCCGCCATGGCCGCCACGCATTTCAGCACCAGACGCACCTCGTTGGCCCAGTGCATATCCACACCGTCCCCCAGGTACGCCTGAATGGGATCCAGGACGATGAGCCGCGCTCCGGTCCAGCGCCGCCACTACCGCCAGCACGAAGGTGGTCTTGCCCTCGCCGGGGTCGCCCTGGACGATGGTCAGCTTTCCCAACGGGATGTAGGGATACCACAGCCACCGCACTTCCTCTGCCTGTACATCCTTCATGGAGATCAGCTTCAAATCATTTCTCACATCGTTCACCTCCTCCCCTTGGCCGAACCGCTGTCTGGGAAAAGCGGTTCCCCTTTGGCCGCTTTCATGATAGAATCACAGAGGAAAAACTTACATGGGAAAGGAACTCTCCATTTTTTTCGGAAAGTTCCTGCGACGGAGGAGGTGCGCACTTTGGGCAAAAAAAGAGAACCCGGTATCTATCTGCTGACAGATACCGGAAATAACGTGGAGATCATTTTGACTTGGATGGACGGCCGGGAGACCCGCCTGCCCCGGCAGTCGCCCGCGGAGGCATTGGTGGACTTCGTGGGTTTTGACTTTGGTGACTACCGTTCCCAGGTAGAGGAGCTGTGGGAGGAACACTGCGTATCTGAGGAGCGGGACGAGGTGCCCTACGCCGACTACGAGGACTTCGCCGCACAGGCCGTTCCTCTGGCGAAACTGCTCCATGCGGCTGCTCCCACCGCATACTGGGATGTCCAGCATTATGCTGCGCTTGCCGAGGGAATGACGGACGATGGTGAACCGATCTTTGCCTCCCGCAAGGCCTTCGCCGTCCTGACGGCCCTGCGGCGGCCCTATTTTCTGCAAAACCGTATGAGAAATATATTTGAGAGCGCCTTTGCTGATTTCGAGCGCGGCACGCAGCAGGAGCGGTTCCGGGCGTTGGAAAACACCTGACCCGGCATCATAGACCGCAGCTTCATCCGTCTGCTTTTTGCCAACTGGGGACAAGACTGCTCCTGTGGGACAGGCCAGAGAGTATGCACTGTCGGATTTGTACGAACTGTGCCTTGCGGAGCTGTCCCTCTACTTCCAGCAGAGTAAACAGCGGATTGCGCGGTGCGAGAACTGCTGGCGGTATTTTATCCCCAGGACGGAGGCGGAGTCCCGGTACTGCTACGACGCGGCAGACGGGAGACCGTGCAAGGAGATTGGGCCCAGGAATATGCGGAGGCTCCGGGCCGATACCGACGGGGGGGCTGGCTGCCTACGAGCGCCTGCGGCGTAGACTGGAGGAGCGGGCCGACCGGCTGGAGCTGGCACCGCCCGGCGCGGAAGACCGCCTGATTCCCTTTGATCGGGATCAGTACGCCGCTTGGCTGGACCTTGCGCGGGAGACGAAGCGGAACTATCAGACGGGGCGTATCTCCGCTGGGGAGTTCTTGCGGCGGATTGATCCCGGCGAGGAACTGGTTCCCTATGATGCGGAGCGGACCGAACTGCCCCCCGCCGGATGAGACGCCCTGACGGGATTCTATCAAGCGGGCCATGGACTTCGTTTCCGATGGTCTCTTTATGGACACAGATTTTCTGGATCTTCGGGGGGATGAGCCTACATGGGAGATTATCACCGCCAAGAGCCAGATCCTCTGTGCCCGTGGCGGACACACAAGTCTCCATGACAGGTATCGGACGGATACACCCGAAGATTTGGAGGCCTCTGCCCGGAAACTGGAGGAGCTGGCCTCTGGGGAGCCGGATACTGAGACGGAACTGCTGGCCCGGGTGCTTCGGGCCGCGGCGGAGATCTCTTTGACTGGTGAGGCAGAAGTGGAAGAAGAGTCTTAGCGGGGTTTGGTTCTCCATTCTGAAACGCCTCAATATCCCATCGCTTTCCATACAATGCAATAATTTTGTCTTCGTTCAGGTCGGTATTATATCGGTATTATAAAGGAGAGCGCGGGAACAAGCCCTACGGAATCGAGTTGATGCTGCGACTGTATGTGCTGCAAAATCTGTATACGCTGTCAGACGAGGGAACGGTGGCGGAAGTGATAGACAGCCGTGCGTTCTCCGACTTCTGCGGGGTGGAATCCAATAACCAGGTACCGGACGGAGATACCTTGGGACGGTTCCGAAATCTGTTGATCCGCAATGGGATACAGGAAAAACTGTTTACCCAGGTGACAGAACTGCTACAGGAGCGAGGACTGTTGCTGAAAAAGGGAACAATCGTGGATTCGACCCTGATTTCGGCGCCATCAAGCGCCAAAAACGCGGAAAAGAAACGGGATAAAGAGGCGCATTCAACGAAAAAGGGAAACACTTGGCACTTCGGCTACAAGGCACACATTGGCGTGGACAGGGACACTGGGCTGGTGCATACCCTGCGGGTCACTGCTGCCAATGTCCACGATGTGACCATGACAGCGCAGCTGCTTACCGGGGAGGAAGAAACGGTTCATGGCGACAGCGGCTATCTTGGAACTGAGAAACGGGAAAATGCTGTACTGCGGAATAAGGGCGGCAAGAAGATCCGCTATAAAATCAATCGCCGCCCTTCTCAGGCGAAAAAGTCGTCCACCCGTTCCGGGGCTCAGATCAAGCGCCGTGAGCGAGAAAAATCCTCTATCAGAGCAAAAGTCGAGCATGTTTTCGCAGTAGTCAAGGGCAGATTCAGATACCGCAAAACACGATACCGAGGTCTGCTAAAGCAAGCTGCTAAATTGAACATCGTGTTTGCTCTGGCAAATCTGATCCTGGCTGACAGGCCCTGCCTGGCGGCTTGATTTGTCCTGCTCCTTGACCTGTTTCCAGAGCTGCTTTCTGACCTATGACTGCGCTTAATCTTCCATTTCGCTTTTGCGGGGAAGTGTACGGTGTTGCCTTAAGTATTAGCTGAAAATGAGCCTTTGCGTTCTGAACGCATAGTCCCTTTCGTCAATTGAAGTGGAAAAGTCTTGGCAGGGTTCAATTCCTTGCCCACTTTATAGAGCAGACGTCCATCCCACCTTTGCGCTGAGATGAGCGTCCGCTTCTTTTATGGAAAAATTTGTCAGAAGTGCTGCCAGATCTACCGGACGGTAGATCTGGCAGCATAGTGGCTCAGCATACTGGAGGCAGTTTTTACATCTACACCGTTCCGGAGGGTCAGGGGTGCAAAGATACTCGAATACAGTTGTCCTCCAAGGCCCTTTCCGCACCCCAGAGTGTTTTGTAGTCCGCGCCCACGACGATAAAGTCAGCTTCTGGAAATTTGTCTGTTATCTAGCCGTACACTGCGGGCCCATGCTGTACTGTCATTTATATTTTTGGCGGTTACCTTCATTCTCAGAATCCATCCAAGTCGGTCACGGGCGGTATGGACCTAGTAAGCAAACTGCCGCCCGTAGGAACTCTTGGCAAACATCCCGCGGCCTGGATCAACAGTGGACACCGCTTCGCTCACCGCCCCTGTCCCCGGAACCACCAGTTGGTTTATATCGTCATTTTCCTTCCCGGGCTTCTCCCGTTCTGCTGCCGCTTCCTGGCGAAGCCGTTACTCATACACCTTCGCGGTTTGCACCACTTGTTTCTTTTGGAATTCTTTTATGCCAGATGCCTTGATGTGCGCTCCGTCCATAAATACCATCTTGGGTTCTACCATTCGGTTATGCAGCGCTTTGTTTGGGATATGCTCAAAGATTTCCTCGCTTAACTCTGAAACGAACCGGTCGCGGAATAAGCAGCTTACCGTTGCAAAACGTGGGATCTCCCCCAACAAATTGTATCTCAGAAACCACAGTATGCCACATTTACCCGGATTTCCCGATACGTTTTCCGCAGTGATGGGGCTCTAAACAACTGCTGAGTCAGCTCCATTTTAATCAACACCACCGGGTCTATTCCGGGCCTCCTGTTGTTTGCGCAATAATATAATTTCATCCGTTCATGTATTCATTCGTGATCCATGACTCGTTCTATTTTCCACAACAGATATTCTTTAGACACAATCCTGTCGATATCTGCTATATCCACTTCTTTCCTACTACCTTTTCCCCACCTTTCCATCTGCTTTCGCCCCCGCTTCTAGTATGCCAAAAAATTCACCTTTTGGCGAGCTTTTTTGACAAGCTGTGGATGGCTTTTTCAAAAGTGGGAAATTCTTTCGTTTCGCCGGAAATCTTTACGCGGTCAGAGTGTTTCTTACGACCCGAGGCGCACGCTGATTTTTCTGCTGGCGGACAACAGCGCGGAGACATACCGGTCCAGGGTAGAGGGTTTGATGTGGCTGGCCGGGCCTGAAACGCCCAGACTGTAATTCACATTGCCCCGGTAATTGTAAATTGGGGCAGCGATGCACCGGATGCCCAGGGTCAGTTCCTCGTTATCAATGGCATAGCCCTGCTCCCGCACCATCGCCAGATGCCTCATCAGGTCATTGAGGTTGGTGATCGTCTTGGGAGTATACGCGGTAAACTGATAATTTTTCAGGAGCTGTTCCACCATGAACGGAGGCTTGAAAGCGAGGATGCATTTGCCCACGGAGGAACTGTGCAGAGGCTCCGCCATGCCCACGTTGGCGGACAGATTGTATGCATTCTTTGACCTCACCTGGTCTACAACATAGACCGTGCCATTGCTAAAGAAGCATAGGTGCACGCTCTCGCAAAGCTCATCGCAAAGCTCTGACAGAAAGGGCCTGGCAGTGGCGATTACGTTGATATTCCGCTTGATGCCTTCCCCTAAATACAGAATATGAAAGCCCAAACGGTATTTTTTGGTGACAGGGTCCATCTGTACCATGTCGTGCTGTCGCAGTGTGTCCAATAGGCGGGAGGCGGTGCTTTTGTTTACACCCAGCTCCTCCGCAATCTCCGTTACGCCAGCGCTGTCCTTATGCTCCAGGATTGACAGGATCTTCATTCCACGATCAAGAGACTGTACCAAATCTTACCCCTCCTCATCTCATCTGTGGCAGCCATGAGCAAAACAATAAAAAAGTTGAGAAATTACAGAGGTCTCCGGCCATGGCCAAAACCGGAAATCATTCTGATATTGCAGAAAACGGGGCCCCTTTTGCTAAAATCGACCTGAAAGAAAACTCGATTGGAGGGAGGCCGGCCGCCAGCTGACTCATGGCGCAGGAATAGAGGGGCAGAATCTTCTCCTCCATACCGTCTGTGTTCCAGATGTATCCGCGATGACCCCGGTTCAAAGATACCGTCCCGGTCCCGGGGAATCTTGATATCCGCCTCCGCGGCGGTTCGAACCACGTCCCGGAACATCTCCCTCACAGCGGTGGTAATCTCCGCTGAACTGCTGGATGGTTGGCTTTTGACGTACGCTTTCAACAGATTCCGTGAGAACAGCGTTCATTTTTTATTGGTGTTCCTACTCTTAACTGCGCCGAACTTTTTCATGCTGTCATCCGCTGCCGTTTACACAAAAATTTACAGGGATACAAAAACCATATCCCGGTGGACCACCTCTTTACGAGCTGGCCCCTTCCGCCAATGCGGCGGATTCTGCCCTTGTTTTCAGATAATATTCGCCGCCGCCAGCACCCTCCTTTCCCCGCCGGAGTGTGCCATCCCGGGCAGCAAGAGCTATGGTGTGAATGTAGTCTATAACCAGGAAAAAGATGTCTACCAGGAAGTATCTATGCTTCCACTGAACAAGCACAATTTCCAAATATCCGAAGAGACTCTCTGCCGGTGATTCAATCCGTGACGCCGTCCCTGCCGTGCGCAAAGGCGGAAAGACTCCCGATGGTCACGGCGGTCTACACCAAAAACTTTGCTGACCTTTTCGCCTTTTTTCGCTGATCCTCCGCTTTTCCCACTACTTCCTTTTCTCCTCCCACGGAGTATTGGCTTTGCTTGTCTCTGCAAATGTTTTTTTTTGATTCTAACATTTACACCCCATGTTTGCAAGGAAATTATACACAGATACCCGCAGATACCACAAATCCTGCAGAGGCAGATCCCTCGGATCCCAAGGCGATTTGCCAGGGTTACTGCCCGTCGCTCCAAACTTGGTTAGGTATTCTTTACAAGTTGGCTTAAAAAGATTTGTAAAATAAATAGAAAATCACCTGCGTTGCGTATTAAACAACGCAGGTGCATATTACGCATTGATTTTATCGCAGATTCCTGTCATAGTAAACACATAAAACAACCGCAGTTATAGAAACGGCGCGGTGCAAATTCACGTCATTCGAAAGGCGGAGATATCTATGCGAATCGCAATCATCAATGAAGTAAGCGCTCAGCAGAAAAACGGAGACATCCTCAAGGCACTGGAGGGCCGGGGACACGAGGTGCTGAATCTGGGCATGACCGGGAACCCGAATCTGCCGGAGCTGACCTACATTCACACGGGCCTGATGACCGGTATTCTGCTGAATGCCAATGCCGCGGACTTTGTGGTGGGCGGCTGCGGCACGGGACAGGGCTATCTCAACGCGGCTGTGCAGTATCCTGGCGTCTTCTGCGGGCTGATCTCTTCCCCGCTGGATGCTTGGCTGTTTACTCAGATCAACGGCGGGAACTGCATTTCCCTGCAGCTGAATCAAGGCTATGGCTGGGCCGCAGACGAGAATCTCCGATTCATCTTTGACCGTATTTTCAGCGTGGAGCGGGGCTGCGGCTACCCCGAGAACCGGAGGGAGTCCCAGCAGGCGTCCAGAGGTATTTTGGAGGAGATTTCCTGCACTGCCCACCGGCCGTTCTTTGAGATGCTGGACGATCTGCCTCGGGAGATCGTCCGGCGGGCGGTGAGCTTCCCCGGCTTTCTGGACGTGCTGGACCCACAG
>ERZ870047.93-NODE-93-length-14186-cov-5.067900_pt1 | contig 14186 bp, 10 predicted proteins | sample MGYA00521268_ERZ870047 | MGnify/ENA primary metagenome ERZ870047 (study PRJEB32232, sample SAMN07284960) | human gut metagenome | biome: human-associated habitat; material: feces | host: Homo sapiens | place: Tanzania | collected 2014-01-26 ... | reverse complement strand
CCATGATCACGGCCTTGTAGTCAGGATTCTTCTTGAACTCCGCCACGATCTTCTTTCCGAGAAGCTCGCTGCCAGGAAGGGCATACTCAGCGAAGCCTACAGGGCCGCACGTCGCGCGGGCCTGCGGAATGATGCTCGTGTCCGGAACCTGGTGTACCATGCTGAAAGTCACCAGTCCAGGAGGGTGGGCGTGTATCACTGAGTGAATATGCGGATTCATCTTGTAGATTGCCTTGTGGAACGGGTACTCGGAAGACGGCCTGTGAGGGCCTACGATGGTTCCGTCGGCCTTCACGCACATGATGTCAGCCGGTGTGAGGGAACCCTTGTCGATCGCCGCAGGGGTGATCCACATGTCTCCGTTGTCGTCCATGATGGACAGATTGCCACCGGAGGTGGTGGTCATCTCGCTGCGATAGATCCTGCCGATGATGATAGCGATCTGCTCGGCGGGATGCATGAGATTAACGTCAAGTTGTTTCATGATATTAATGATTTATATTAGACTTGTCATATTCCTAAGCCAGCATGACCTGACCTCCCGTCACAGGGATGGCCTGTCCGGTCTCTCCGGTCTGGTCGATGGCGTAGAGGATGGCCTTGCAGACATCCACAGGGTTGCATCCCTTGCGCATAGGCACCTGGGCGAGATAGTAGTCCTTGACATCCTGCACGGTCTTGGCTCCCGGAACCTTGCCGGCGTTGAGGTACTGGATGAACAGTCCGTTCTCCGGGTTGCTCCACAGCGGGCCGTCGTAGTAGTTGCCAGGGCAGATGCTGTTGACTTTCACCCTGTCCGGGGCGAGCTCAAGGGCGAAGGATTGGGTGAGTCCTATTCCTCCGAACTTGCCGCCGGCGTAGGCGAAATTGGCCTTGCTGCCGCGCAGTCCGCTCTTGCTGTTGACCTGTATGATGTCGGCGAAATAGTCAGGATCATGCCTCGTCTCGATCTTCATGATGTGCGAGGCCGCCTTGGCGCAGAAGAAGTAGGCTTCGTAGTTGATCTTGGTGACAAACTCGAAATTCTCCGGGGTCATCACGTCCAGGCCTCCTGCGCGGACAACTCCTGCGTTGCTGACGAACGCGTCCAGCGCCCCGAAGTTCAGGATGGTCTGCCTCATCAGGTTCTGAAGGCTCGTCATGTCGGCGACATTGGTCTTTACGAAGATCGCCTTGTTCGAGCCGGCCATCTCATTGAAGCTGGCCGCGGTCTTCTCGCCTGTGGCCTCGTTGAGGTCGGCCACCACGATGTTGGCTCCCTGCGCCATCAGCTCACGGGCGATGCCTTCTCCGAATCCCTGGGCGGCTCCGGTCACGATGATCGTGCGGCCTTCCACACGGCCTTTGGATGCGCTGGTGGCCACCTTGCGGCGGTAATTCTCCACCTCCCAGTTGTCGATGAAGTCGATCCAAGCCCGCTCCATCGGATGCTCTCCGCCGAAACTCTGCGCGAAGAACGCTACCTTCATCGCGTCCGTGAACACATCGGTGATGATCTGTGCGTTCCTGGAGCTGTCTCCCACGGCGATGAGTCCGATTCCTTTGATGAGCAGTACCTTAGGCGTGTAGCCTTTCCCGCTTACGAAAGCCTCGATTTCCTCCTCGGCCTGCTTTAAAATCTCTTCATCTGACTCGGCTTCAATGAATATGTACGAGCTCTTGCAGTACACGATGATGTCCGGGGTGAACGGCTTCGCAATCTTGTCGAAACCGGATTTTCCGGGACAATCAGTCGCTTCGACAGGCTCGGCGACCGGCTGTTGATCGGTCACTGAGCCTGTCGAAGTGACTGAACAACCATCAATGAAGAAGTCCACGAGGGCGTTTTTGGTGACTTTCAAGGTCTTGAAGCCCCTTCCGGAGCGGGAAAGCATCTGCCGGATAGCCGGAACGACATCCGTAACAGTCTCCGAGACAGCCGTGTCACCCTCCGGAAGAGCGGCGACCTTGGCCTCAAGTTTTCCAAGGACTTCTGAATATATTCCCTCAATCTCAGCGGTGGTGTCCCCACCCACGAATATTCCGTGATTCTGAAGGAATATCACCTGGGGTTCCTTGCCTTTCTCAGCCTTGTAGGCCTTTATCCGGTCATAGACCTTCTTGAAAAGCGTGTAGCCCGGGTCGGTATATTCAATGTAAAGGGCATCTGGGAATATCTCCTTGCACGCGGCCTCGGCGTTCACCGAGCACATCAGGCCGTTGACAAGGGTAGGGTGGAGGTGAACCACGAAAGCGAATCCCATGCAGTTGTGCAGGGATGTCTCCACTGAAGGCCTTCTGTCCTTTGTTATGCAGGCCACGGAGAGGTCGTTCTTGACCTGTTCCTCACGTATCGCCGTGTCCTCATTGTAAGCCTTTTCGCCCATCTCGTTCAGAAGGGCTCTGTCAAGGACGGCAAACCCGTCCTCTGTTATCGTTGCGAGGGCGTGGCCGCTGGCCTTCACCCAAAGTCTGTTCTCATCCTTGTAGGAGGTGTTGCCGCCTCCTGCGATCACAAACCTGGAGTCCTGTCCGAACTTCCGGGAAATCGCGATAAGGTCTTCAATCTGTTTCATATTCGTGTGTCAATTATGTGTTCTGTTCGCTGAGCTGACATATTCCTAAATGGCTAAAGTCTTGCGGATCAGCTCGTCTCCCGCTTCGATGGAGTTCAGCCCAGCCTGGTGTGCGGCCACCGCGCAGGCTCCTCTGTAGTTGGTCTCGCGCAGCTTCTCGCTGAGCCCTTCGGCGTTGTCGCGTGTGCGCAGACGGATCGGCTCCAGCGCCGGAGTGTTGTGCTCCGAGCCGAAAGTGACGATGAAGCCCTCGTCCTGAAGGTAACCGGAATATTCCTCAAGCACGGCCGTCGTGTTGCGGGTCGTGATGAATTCCACGGACTTGATTCCGCGCTTTTTCAGCGTGTCGGCGGCTTTTTGCAGGTCGCCCTCGAAGTCGGTGAAGTTGCCCTTTGCGTCGTCCGCGAGGAACGGGTAGGTCGGGATTCCGCCGGCGGCCTTGATGATTTGGCAGACGGTCTCCATCGGCAGGAACGCCTTAGGATCCTCAGGCACGAAAGCCGCGCCGCCAGCCTTTAGAAGCTTGCTTCTGATCTCGTTCTCCACCGCAGCCTCGTTGTCCGGAGCTGATTTCAGTGGCTGTCCGCCGAAGATCCTTTCATAGATGGCGAGCCTGTCCTCCGCCTTGGCGGCTTTTGCGTCAACAGCCATCCTGAGAGCCTTGGCAAGGTGACGCTCACGCGCCGACCCTCTTGTCAAATCCTTGACAACCTGCTTGAAATCAATGTTGAACCCGGCCTTGACCGCATCCAGATGAGCGTTCAGTCTGGCGCACATCCTTTCGACCTGCTCGTTTGACTCGGCACGTACGTCGGCGAGCGTCCGAGCCTCTTTGCCGCTGAGTATCACCGGGTAGGCAAGCCCCTTTCCGCTCAGGTAGGTACGTCCCGGATTGTTCGGGTCGTTCACCCTCAGTCCGGCCGCCTGATCCTCGCTGTTCAGCGAGATGAACTCGATGTTGAACAGCGGGTAAAGATGCCTCGCGGCGCATTCGCCGCTCCACTCCCTGTAGCCATCCATGCTGTAGAAGTCATTGATTCCCACGATGCGGACATCTTCCGCCACAGCCATGTCGAGCGCCTGTCTCACGTCAGTGAACGCGCTGAAGGAGTACGGTGTGTGCAGATGGGCGTTAACGTCGATTATCGTTTTCATATTCATGAGTATTCTTTGCTCAAAGTTAGTAATAATCTTATAAAGGTCATTCTGCAATGCGGATTTTTGAAGCCGTTCGGTCAAATTTGAAATTAATTTGCTAAATTTGTGGAATATGCCACGAAATATTTTCGATAACATAAAACATCTTACAAATGGAAAAGAAACAACAAGGTAACATTTTCGCTATTGTGATTATGTTCTTCCTGTTCGCGATGATCTCATTCGTGACGGGATTCCAGAATCCGTTCGGAGTCATCGTGAAGCAGCAGTTCGCCGCTTCGAACTTTATGTCCCAGCTGGGCAACGCCGCCAACTTCATCGCTTATGCGTTTATGGGCCTGCCTGCCGGTATGATCCTGTCCAAGAAGGGCTACAAGTTCACCGCCCTCGCGGCCGTGACCGTAGGATTTGTCGGAGTCGGCATCACATTCCTTTCAGGAATCGCCGGAAGCTTCGCCGTCTATATTCTCGGCGCGTTCATCTCCGGTTTCTCGATGTGTATGCTCAACACGGTTGTGAACCCTATGCTCAACACCCTCGGTGGCGGCGGCAACAAGGGTAACCAGCTCATCCAGTGGGGCGGTTCCTGCAACTCCTTGAGCGCCACGATCGTGCCTGTGCTCGTGGGCTATCTCATCGGTGACGTTACGAAGGACACCCAGATTGCCGACGCCAATCCGGCGCTTTTCATCGCGATGGGCATCTTCGCTCTGGCGTTCATCATCATCGCGGCCTCGCATATTCCTGAGCCTGAGCTTGAGGCGGCGGCAGCTTCCGGAAAGACGCAGCAGCTCACCATCGGCGAGAGCGTCAAGGGAGCCCTCTCCTTCAAGCATTTCGTGCTTGGTATCATCGCCATATTCGTCTATGTGGGTGTCGAGGTTGGTATTCCTAACTTCGTGAACCTCTACATGACATCCGCCGAGATCGGCATCAGCGCCGCTGTCGCAGGAACGATTGTCGGCATGTACTGGTTCCTTATGCTCTGTGGCCGTCTGGTAGGCGCTTCCGTCGGCGGAAAGGTCTCCAGCCGCGCTATGGTCAGCTTCGTCGGCACGGTAGCCATCATATTCCTCGTGCTGGGTATGATCCTTGGTGACACCGCGACCGTGAAGTTCCCGGCCATCACCTCGAATCTCTCATTCTCCCTCGCCGAGATTCCGATCGGAGTGATGTTCTTCATCCTCTGCGGACTCTGCACCTCGGTGATGTGGGGAGCGATCTTCAACCTTGCCGTCGAGGGACTTGGCAAGTACACCTCAATCGCTTCCGGCCTCTTCATGGTGATGGTTTGCGGTGGAGGTATCCTCCCTCTCATCCAGGGTGCCGTCGCTGACGCAACCAACTACCTGATGAGCTACATCGTTGTCATCATCGGTGTCGCCTACATCCTATGGTACGCCCTGTTCGGATCCAAGGTAAAGAAAACAGCTTAGTTTGAAATCCCGTCCCGGTGGGGTTCTCCGCCGGGACTTATCATAGCCAAATATTATGGAACAGAATCTTGTAATAGGAATAGATGTCGGTGGACAGACCACCAAATGCGGAGTTGTTGACGCCCGTGGAACCGTGCTTGCGCAGACAGTCATCCGTTCAGACTCCTACACTACTGTCGAGCCTTACATCGAGGAACTTGCCGCGGCGCTGAAGAAGATCATCACCGATGCCGGTGCCGAAGGGCAGATCCGTGGAATCGGTGTAGGCGCTCCTAACGCCAACTACTACACCGGTGAAGTCGAGAATGCCGTTAACCTTTCTTGGGGAAGAGCCGGTTCGATTCCTTTCGCCAAGATGCTTTCAGAGGCGATGGGCGGAATCCCTGTCACCCTCACCAACGACGCCAACGCGGCTGCGATGGGCGAGATGACCTACGGAGCGGCGAGGGGAATGAAGAATTTCATCATGATCACCCTCGGGACCGGTGTCGGCAGCGGAATCGTCATCAATGGCGAGGTGGTCTATGGCCACGACGGGTTCGCCGGCGAGCTGGGCCACACCACCATCGTCCGCCATAACGGTCGCCGCTGCAACTGCGGCAGGACCGGTTGCCTTGAGACCTACTGCTCGGCGATCGGAGTCGCCAGAACCGCCCGCGAGTGGCTCGACATGAGCGATCAGCCGTCGTCCCTCCGCAGCCTTGACACCATCACCTCGAAGGATGTCTACGAGGCCGCCAAGGAAGGCGATGCCCTTGCCATCAGGATCTTTGAATATACCGGCACACTCCTCGGAGAGGCCTTCGCCGACTTCATCGCGTTCTCCGCTCCCGAGGCCATCGTCCTCTTCGGCGGACTGGCCAGAAGCAAGGAGTTCCTCACCGAGCCGATCTTCCGTTCGATGAACGACAACGTCCTCTCTCTCTGGAAGAACAAGGTCAAGCTGGTCTACTCCCAGCTCAAGGAGTCCGACGCCGCCATCCTCGGCGCCTCCGCCCTCGCCTGGGAACGATAGCTGCCGTGGAGCGCAAGCTCTTGTAAATGAATATGCTGAAGCACCCTCCTACTGCTTGTTTCGGATAGTAGGAGAGTGCTTCTTGTTTTTGTAACCGCCGTTACAGTAACCACGGTTGCATTAAAAGTAGATCTCACTTTCATCAACCTGATCGGCATTGATGAACATAATGTAATAGACGGGCATATATGTTATCTTTCCGGAAGTACGTATCTCCCGGGAGTTTGACAGGATGAGGCCTGATTTGATGTTGTAGTCAGATATACTTAGCAGGTTGTCGATGGCGCTGTGGATGGTGTAATTCTTACCGGATTTGACCTCGATCGGCAGAACGCTTGTGCTTTTATAGTCATCAATCAAGAAATCGACCTCTCCTTTCTGCTTGTTGTCATAATAGAAAAGATTGTGTCCGTGCGCCTTCAGTTCCTGGGCGATGACACTTTCATAGACGGAACCAAGGTTCACCCCCTCCTCGTCCGAAAGAACCGGGCGGACATTGTTTCTGTATAGTTGTGCCGTAAGTAATCCGACATCGTTCAGATAGAGTTTGAGAAGATTCTTGTGGACGGACTCGGACAGAGGGTACTTGGGGTTCGAGATGGAGTTGACGTTAAGTGCGATTCCTGAATATGTCAAGTACTCGAATTCCTCCCGGTAATTGTCGAACCTGTCTCCAACCTTGTTCCGTATGTCTTTTGCCACAATCCTTTTTTTCTTGTTCTCCATCTGGGACGGAATCATATTATAGACACGCCTTATAAGAAGTGATTTATTGTTGTCTTCCTCGTATTTTGTCGCATCGACTTCGTAGAGAGACTTTATGCTTTCCTGTACTTCTCTGACTTTTACGATGTTGTGTGAGGCGAGATATTCATTCACGGCATCCGGCATACCTCCGACAAGAAGATAGCGCCGGAATTGGCCAATGATGTAATTATGCATAGCCACGTCTATGCTTTCACCTTTCTCCATCTTTTGCCTGAGTGTCTCCAACGTGTCAAAACCAAAGTTGTTCGCGAGTAAAAACTCTTCGAAATCAAGTTGATACATTGATTTTCTGATGATGCTGCCGACGGGAATGGAAGTTGTTTCCCGTAAAGTAAGCCCTAATAGGCTGCCACTCGCTATGAAACGGAACCGGTGATCTTCCCGGAAAAATTTCAGCAGGGTAAGATACTGTGGATAGTGCTGGATTTCATCAAGAAAGACAAGCGTATTCTTATAGGAGTCAAGATTCTTGCCGTGGATAGAACTCAAAATAAAGTAGAATTCCTCAGTGGTTCTGATCTCCTTGAACAACTGAGGACCCTCGTCGTCTTTCACGAAATTGATCTCGATGAAGTTCTTGTACAATCGTTCTCCTACTTTGCGTATTATGAACGATTTGCCCACTTGTCTGGCACCTTCCAGAATCAGAATCCGGTCGGTCTCGGACTTTAGATGCCCCTCCAAGTAACCCTCTATCTTTCTGTGTAGCATGGTCTTGACACTTTTCTATTAAATATTGCCATGCAAATCTACACTTTTTCTAGGAATTTCGCAATGCGAATCTACACTTTTTCTATCCGAGGAAGGGGCCGGTGACGGAGGAGGCGTTCCGGGCGAGGGCTTCGGGAGTGCCTTGGGCGACGATCAGGCCGCCGCGGCGGCCTCCGTCGGGGCCTAGGTCGAAGAGGTAGTCCACGCTTTTGAGGACATCGAGGTTATGCTCGATGATGATCACCGTGTTGCCTTGATCCACAAGCTGCTGCAGGACATTGAGGAGTACCTTGATGTCCTCGAAATGAAGGCCGGTCGTCGGCTCGTCGAGGATGTAGAGGGTGTTGCCGGTGGCTTTTCTGAACAGCTCCGCAGCCAGTTTCATCCTTTGGCTCTCGCCGCCGGAAAGCGTCACGGCGGATTGGCCGAGATGGACATAACCAAGACCCACATCCACCAATGCCTTCAGTTTCTGGGCGATGGCGGGAATCGGCCTGAAGAACTCGTAGGCCTCGCTGATCGGCATCTCCAGCACGTCGTTTATGTTCTTGCCCTTGTAGTGCACGGCCAGGGTGTCCTCCTTGTACCTCTTGCCCCTGCATTCGTCGCAGACCACGTTCACGGACGGCAGGAAGTTCATCTCTATGACCTTGATTCCGGCTCCCTTGCATGCCTCGCAGCGGCCACCGGCCACATTGAAGGAGAACCTGCCGGCCTTGAATCCCCGCACCTTGGCGTCCGGAGTGTCGGCGAACAGGTTGCGTATGTCGTTGAACACGCCCGTGAATGTGGCCGGATTCGATCTCGGCGAACGTCCGATCGGGCTTTGGTCGATCTCGATGAGCTTGTCGATGTTCTCCACGCCCTCGATCGAGTCGTAGGCAAGAGGGCGGAGTTTCGCTCTGTAGAGCTTGTTCTTCAGAATCGGCATCAGGGTTTCGTTGATTAGCGTGGACTTGCCGCTGCCGCTCACTCCGCTGATCCCGATGAAGCATCCCAGCGGGAAATCCACGGAGACGTTCTTCAGATTGTTGCCGCGGGCACCCTTGATGCTGAGGAACTTACCATTCCCGGCGCGGCGGGTGTGCGGAACCGGGATGGCATCCTTCCCCTGAAGGTAATCCAGTGTCTTTGACTTTCCGAATATGCAGTGGCCGGCGGTCTCCTTGTCCAGCGAGGCCGGAACCCTGCCGCTGTCCGATGAATATTCCAACAGAGCTTTCAGAGGGGCGTTCAGGCATATTCTTCCACCTTTCTCGCCCGCGCCCGGGCCGACATCCACCAGCCAGTCGGCGTTCATCATGGTCTCGTAGTCGTGTTCCACGACCATCACCGAGTTGCCCTCGTCGCGCAACTCTTTCAGCGAGTCTATCAGCTTGCGGTTGTCCCTCTGGTGCAGCCCGATGGACGGCTCGTCGAGGATGTACAGCACGTTGACGAGCTTCGAGCCGATCTGCGTGGCGAGCCGGATCCGCTGCCCCTCGCCTCCGGAAAGCGAGGCCGTGGGACGGTCAAGTGACAGATAGTCAAGGCCTACGTCCAGCATGAACTGGACTCTCTCGCCCAGCTCCTTGAGGATGTCCCGGGCGATGTTGTTCTCCCTGGCGTTCAGTTTGCCAGGCAGCGACAGGAACCATTCCTTCAGCTCGGTCATCTCCATCGCGGCCACTTCGGCGATGGTCTTCCCGTCAATCCTGAAGCACAGGGCATTCTCGTTGAGGCGGGTTCCGTGGCAGACCGGGCAGACGATTTTCTCGTCGATGTCGTCCACGATTCCGTCGAACGTCACCATCTCGGACAGCCCTCCTTCGCCGACGCGGAACAGCTCGTCGCTCCCGAAGATGATGTGTGAAATGGCCTCGTCGGGGATCGTGTCGATCGGATCGTAGAGGGAAAAGTTGTACTTGCGCGCTATCGAGCGGATCACATCGTATTTCTTGGTCTCCCGCATCTTTCCAAGCGGAACGATTCCGCCGTCCGCTATCGAGACAGACCGGTCCGGGATGATCGTGTCCATGTTCACATCCACTATCATTCCAAGTCCTTTGCAGTGAGGACAGTAGCCTTCCGGGGAGTTAAAAGAGAAAGAGTGTGGCGCGGGTTCCTGGAGGGATATTCCCGAATCTGGATCGACCAGATGCTTGGAGAAATGCCTCGGCTTGTCCGCTCCGGACTCCAGCAGGGCAACCGAGCCTTTGCCGATGCTCAGGGCAGCGGCCACGGAGTCCCGCACGCGCTTCACGTCGCCTTCCGACGGCTTCAGCTTATCGACGACCAGCTCGATGAAATGGCTTTTGTAGCGGTCCAGGGCATCGACCTCGTTCAGCGGAAGGATCTTCCCGTCCACCCTGATGTCGGTGTAGCCACGCTTGCGCATCTGGTCGAACAGCTCGCGGTAGTGTCCCTTGCGACCCACCACCAGCGGGGCGAGAAGGTAGCACTTCTTCCCCCTGTACTCATTCATTATCAAGTCGATGATCTGAGCGTCGGTGTAGCGGGTCATCTCCTTCCCGGTGACCGGTGAATATGCCCTCGAAGCCCTCGCGTAGAGGAGCCGGAGGAAATCGAATATCTCCGTGATGGTCCCCACGGTCGAGCGGGGGTTGTTTCCGGTGGTCTTCTGCTCGATCGCGATGATCGGACTCAGCCCCGTGATGCTCTCGACCTCAGGTTTTTCCAGCACTCCCATAAAGTGTTTGGCGTAGGTGGAGAGTGTGTCCATGTACCGTCTCTGCCCCTCGGCGTAGATTGTGTCGAACGCCAGCGAGGACTTCCCGCTTCCGCTAAGCCCCGTCACCACCACAAACTCCCCCCTCGGGATGTCCACATTCACCCCCCTGAGGTTATGTGCCTCCGCCCCCCTGATCTCGATATATTCTTTCTTGCTCATCATTTCCTCTTTATTCCGCAAATTTAACGAAAATATGTATCTTTGTTTCTAAACATAGTTTAAACTTCATTTGTTGAATTTGTGCTGTATGAAGAAGGATGTTAAACCAGGCCTGTTCGGACAAAAGCATTCCAGCAGGGACTACACTAAAGAAGCTAATTGGGGAAAGAACATTTTTAATAGTTCTTTCCCGGCCTCTCTTGTAGCATATATGTCTTGTAAGGGTGTCAAGCCTGTTTACCTTTGCGTTGACGAGAGTAATAATCTGGTTCACGGAAAAATCTCAGGGACGGAGTTGTTCAGGATAGATCCGCTGTCTGAGGAAGCGTTCTATAATTTTGAATCCGGCTTTTCAGCATTTGAAAAGTACTATACGGGCAACCGCGAGAAGATTGATTTAGTGATGATGAACCGTGCGTCCAATGAAAGCCTTATCGGGCTTGAGGTTAAGCTGACAGCTCTGCCGGACAACACTACCAAGAAACTTTCCGAGGAGAATTATAGTTGTGAGCTTGTGGTAAGACCTCCGACCATTTGTTTCCTTGCTTGTAGTATCTGCGAACAATTCCAGTCAGACGAAGACAAGATTTTTCTGCGTAGAATACTTAACACGGTACCAAAGATTAATCATTGGGGAGAAGTAAGCGAGGTGCTGCCGCATTATATGAAAATTGAATCCGCGATAGCCGAAGTCGCGAAACAGATAAGTGCCAGACAGTCGCCTCTCATTGTCCAGCCGGTATGGAAGATGAAGGATGGAAAACTGGCGGATGACTGTCTGGATGTGTTCGTGTGGTCTAATCTCGCGGTTCTTCACATGTGTTATACGGCGGGAGCGATCAGCGATTCTGAAATCTCACGTTTCCAAAGATCGTTGGTCTGGATTTACCTCATGCTGAAGGATTATGTTGACTATGACACATTTGATTACATAAGGATAGTCAAGGATCATTCATACGGCAATGCCAATGACAAGGCGTTTGCGATTCCGGGCAAGTCATCGTGGAGGCTCTTGAACTCTCCGGAACTTACGCATCCACGCATAGGTAAGAATGAGATCCGGAATATTATCCTTGGAGGAGGACAGAATCTTCTGAGTCCGGAACGACGTTTTGACGCAGTGATAGTGAATAGTCCGGATTTGTTTGATTAGGTAGAAGTTATGAGAGTTGTAGATCTGTTTTGTGGTTGTGGCGGAATGAGTAAGGGCTTTGAGTTGGCCGGGCATTGTGTGGTGGCCGGAATGGACAACTGGGATAAGGCTCTCGATGTCTACCGTGCGAATTTCTCTCATCCGGCGATAAAGGCGGATTTGAACGATGTTGAGGAATCTGTAGGTGAGATATCCCGGTTTGGGCCGGAAATGATAATCGGCGGCCCCCCTTGTCAGGATTTCTCTTCGGCAGGAAAAAGGGATGAGGATAATGGACGCGGCAATTTGACAGTCAGTTATGCGGGTATTATCGCAGAGATCCGTCCGGAGTGGTTTGTGATGGAGAATGTCGCTCGTATAGTAAAGACTAATAAACTTACGGAAGCCAAGCGAGTGTTCAAGGATGCCGGTTATGGCTTGACCCAGTACGTCTTGGATGCAAGTCTATGCGGTGTTCCTCAAGCGCGGAAGCGTTTCTTTATGATTGGGAGGCTAGGAGAGGAAGATGGATTCATGCTGCCCTTTATCGAAAAAAACCTTGCCAAGGAGCCATTGACGTTGGCGGAATATTTCGGGGACAGTCTTGGTTTTGAATATTATTACCGTCATCCGAGAAGTTATGTCCGCCGAGGTGTCTTTAGTGTCCATGAGCCGAGTCCGACTATAAGAGGTGTGAACCGGCCTATGCCAAAGGGTTATAAACTCCATGCCGGTGATCCTGTGAAGTCGCTTGAAGGCATACGCCCGTTGACCACCGAGGAACGCAGTCGGGTGCAAACATTTCCGGAAGGTTTTGTGTTTCTTGGAAATAAGACGGACCGGGAACAGATGATAGGAAATGCGGTTCCGGTGAATCTTGCTCGTTTTGTGGCTCAAGCCATCAATGAGTATGTTCAGTATAAGGAAGACTTATCTTCGTCGAAAAATGATAAGCATGTATCATATGAGGATTATTGGTCGCGAAATGAGGTTCAATTGGCTTTGTTCGATCCTGACCGTAATAAGCGCATATGATCAAGGTTATGAATTTGGGGATAATGAATATGGATCATCAACTAAACATCAAGACATTTATATTCAATTCTTTCCGTGAGAATTGCTACCTGCTTTGGGATGCGGTTGGGAATTGTGTGATTGTGGATCCGGGGTGCTACTGGCCGGAGGAGTTCGCCAAGCTTCGGGAATTCATCGCGGCAGAGGGGTTGACTCCTAAGGCGGTGTGGCTGACGCACGGGCATTTTGACCATGTTCACGGAGTGCTGAAGGTTGTGGGGGAATATTCAGTGCCGGTTCTGATGTCGCCGGATGACAAGATCGTGCTGGACAACAACCAGGCCGCGGTGAGAGATTTCGGGCTGCTGGCTCCGGACTCATCTCAGATCCAGACAGTTGACATCAGTGACGGCGAGGTGCTGGACACGCTTCAGGGCGCGCCGTTCAAGGTGATCACCACGCCGGGTCACACGCCGGGATGCGTCTGCTACTATGGTGAGGCGGACAAGGTTCTGCTCAGCGGTGACACTCTCTTTGCCGGAGCGATAGGTCGTACAGACCATCTTGGAGGGGATTATGACAGGGAGATCATCAGCGTCATGGACAAGTTGATGGGCTTGCCGGGAGATGTGGATGTGCTCCCGGGACACGGGCATCGCACCACCATCGCCAATGAGAGGACGCAGAACCCGTTTCTCCAGCCGTTCAACGAGCCGGAGGAGGACATTGACTGGGACGGAGACGGTATAGAGATAGACTCCATCGGTCGCTGAGCCTGTCGAAGCGACTGAAAAAACATAAAAGAACATATTACGATGCACATAGGAATAGCAGGCAACATAGGCAGCGGCAAGACCACCCTGACGAGAATGCTCTCCGCCCATTACGGATGGACACCGAAGTACGAGTCGGTGACCTATAACCCTTATCTGGAGGACTACTACAAGGACATCCCCCGCTGGTCGTACAATCTTGAGACTTACTTCCTTGCCCAGAGATTCAAGGACGTGCTGGAGATCGCGCGGAGCCGGGAGGTCATCATCCAGGACAGGACGCTCTTCGAGGGAGTCCACATCTTCGTGGCCAACAACTATGCGATGGGCAACCTCAGCAAACGTGACTACGAGACCTATATGGATCTCTTCAATGTGATGGCCGCCACCGTCCGAAAGCCCGACCTGCTGATCTACCTCAAATCATCGGTGCCTCACCTCGTGGCGCAGATCCAGAAACGTGGCCGCGACTACGAGCAGACCATGAGCCTTGAATATCTCAGCGGCCTGAACGACCGTTACGACAAGTGGATCAATGAATATGACGGCAAGGTCCTGACCATCGAGACCGATGATCTCGACTTCGAGAACCGCCCTGAGGACTTCGCCTCCATCACCGACAGGATAGATGCCGAGCTCTACGGCCTTTTCCCGTTGGAGAAGTAGTCAGACACATTGCCCCCTCCTTGGTCACTTTGGTCACAAACCCTTTTCCCCGTCACTGAGCTTGCCTA
>ERZ870047.88-NODE-88-length-14355-cov-5.419316_pt1 | contig 14355 bp, 5 predicted proteins | sample MGYA00521268_ERZ870047 | MGnify/ENA primary metagenome ERZ870047 (study PRJEB32232, sample SAMN07284960) | human gut metagenome | biome: human-associated habitat; material: feces | host: Homo sapiens | place: Tanzania | collected 2014-01-26 ... | reverse complement strand
GGACTGCTGGGCGGAACGGTCTGTACACTGCTGACCACGCACCTTCCCAAGATCGCCCGGCAGGTCGTGGGCGCGCTTCTGGTCGCCGTGCAGGTGCTGTTTGCCGAGGTGCAGCTGGTCTACCATGCCATCTTCGGCAGCTTCATGCCCATCAGTCAGGTGAGCATGGGCGGGAACGTCATCACCAATTTCGACTCGCAGATCCTGTACAGCATCGGCAAGAACATCGTTCCCATCCTTCTGCTGCTGGTGCCGCTGATCGTGATGATCCTCTGCCTCACTCTGCGGAGGATAAAAGTACTGAAGGTACGGCTTGGCTGGAAGCAGGCGCTGGCTACGCTGGGTATCCTGCTGACGCTGCTGCTGGCTACGATGGGCATTATGTACGCCGGGCGGGGCAAATCATTCTCCGTCTACAAAACCTTCACCAATGTGAACACCTCCACCGACAGCAGCTATAAGAGCGTGGGTATGCTGGCGACCACGGTGCAGGAGCTTCGCTATATGGCCTTCGGCAGCAGCGGCAGCGTCATCATCACGCCGTCCCCGCTGGGTACAGACACCAGGCGGCTCTACAGCAGCAATTCCTATAATGTGATTGAGCGCATCGACTTCGCGAAGCTGGCGGAGTCCACGGATGATGCCATGCGCAAAACCACGGACGAATACTTGGCGCAGGTGACACCCACCCGGAAGAACAACTACACCGGGCTGTTGGAGGGGTACAACCTGATCACCATCTGCGCTGAGAGCTTCTGCCCCTGGTTCATCAGTGAGGAGCTGACACCCACCCTGTACAAGCTGTCCCACACGGGCATTATCTTCGATAATTACTACGGCACGTTCCAATCCGTCACCACCAATGGTGAGTACACCATGTGTATGGGGCTTTACCCGGATATGTCCCGCACTAAGACTGATTCCAGCTTCAACGTGGCGGGCACCAACTACCTGCCCTTCTGCCTGGGCAACGCCCTGAAGGAAAAGGGCTACCAGACCTGGGGCTATCACGACTATATCGGCGATTTCTACAACCGGAACATCACCCACGCCAACATGGGCTATACCTTCAAGGCGGCGGACTCCGGGCTGGATATAAGGATCGACTGGCCCTCCTCCGATCTGGAGATGATGGAGGCATCTGTGGACGACTATCTCAGCAGCAAGGAGCCCTTCCACGCCTATTACATGACCTTCAGCGGCCACTATCAGTACAACTGGGACAACGCCATGAGCGCCAAGAATCGGGATGCGGTAAAGGATCTGCCCTACTCCGAGCCGGTGAAGGCGTATATTGCCTGCAATCTGGAGCTGGAAAACGCGCTGACCTACCTGATGGATCGGCTGGAGCAGGCGGGCGTGGCCGATAAGACCTGCATCGTACTGACCAACGACCACTATCCCTACGGTCTGACGGAGGATGAGTACAACGAGCTGGCGGGGCAGGAAATGGATCTCACCTTCGAGAAGTATCGCAACAGCTTTATCTGCTACGTTCCCGGCCTCTCCGAGAACATCGTGGTGGATGAGTACTGCTCCACGGCGGACATCCTGCCCACGCTGCTGAACCTGTTCGGCGTGGACTATGACTCCCGGCTGCTGGCGGGTACCGACGCGCTGTCCAACGGCGTACACATAGCGGTACTGTCGGACAAGTCCTTCCTGACGAAGGCCTTCCGCTATGACGCCGGCATGGAGACGGTGATCCCCGCTGACGAGAGCATCGTCATCTCTGACGAACAGCTGGAGGCCTACCGGCTGTATGTGGACAATAAGTTCCAGATGTCCAGCAACATCGTCAACAGTGACTACTACGCCCATGTTTTCGGCAAAGCGTCCAGCGGCGGCACGCTGGAGGATACGGTGGTGTTTACGGACATCACGGGCATTTTCAACCAGGCCAGCGTCCTCTATATGTACCGCAACGGATATATAGACCCGGAAACGCCGGACACCTTCGGCGGAAAGGCCACGGCGAAGCTGGGCGAATTCGTGGATGTGCTGTACCGCATCTCCCAAAGGCCGGAGACGGACAACACCGCCCTGACGCCTGATTATGAAACCGAGGAATTCAACGGCTTCGCCTGCCCCTACTATGACGCCGTGTGCTGGGCGTATCAAACGGGGCTGCTTCGTCAGGAGGACCTGCACACCGGCTACGATGATGACATGGATTATCAGACGGCCTGTCTGCTGATCTATCGCTACGCCGCCATGTCCGGCATTGACACCCGTGTAGATCAGGAGCTGCTGCGGCAGGCCATACGGGAAAATCCCCGGCTCAGCGGAGAGGCCGTCAAGGCCATGCTGTGGTGTGACGATCGGGACATCACCACCCGCGACAGCGAGATGGGCGAGCTGCTGGCATCCTATGACACCCACATCAGCCGCTATCAGATGACCTCGTTCCTGTTCTATCTGTGTACCTATGAACTGAACTCGCGAAGCGAAGCATAATGCAGCGTTTTGCTTTCATAGACAATGCAAAACGTTTTTTTGCCCGCGCGTGACGTTGGCACTCTTGCTTTTTAACAGGACATAGAATATGCTGAAAACAAAAAGACGAGGTATGTATATGAACTTGTTGATGACACTGGATCGGAACTACGTTCCGCAGCTGAATGTGATGCTGTTCTCCGCGCTGCACAGCGACAGTGCCGCGTATTTTAACGTGTACCTGCTGCACGACGAGGGACTGTCAGAGGAGGATGTGGCGGGAACGCGAGTGCTGCTGGGGCAGCGGGGGACGCTGCACCTGATACGAGTGGACGAGGACGGTCTGGCGGAAGCGCCCACCTCCGACCGCTACCCGAAAGCCATTTACTACCGTATTTTTGCGGCCAAATATCTGCCGGACACGCTTGATCGGGTGCTGTATCTTGACCCGGACATCGTGGTGCGCCAGAGTCTGCGGGAGCTGTATGAGATGCCCATGGGCACGGCGTTCTTCGCCGCAGCCACCCACATCCGCGGCTTTCTGCACCGTTTCAATGAGCTGCGTCTGGACATGGACGAGGACAGTCCCTATATCAATTCCGGCGTCATGCTGATGAATTTGCAGGCACTGCGGGCGGAGCAGGATACGCAGGCGGTGTTTGACTACATGGAGGCGCACAAGGGGCGGCTCATGCTGCCGGATCAGGACATCATCAGCGCCCTGTACGGACAACGTATCCTGCCTTTGGATCCCATCCGCTACAATATGACGGAAAAGCTGTTCGCCCTCCACCGGCGCAACGGGGACGGCATGACGCTGGAGGACGTGCGGCAGCAGTCCGCGGTCATCCACTACTGTGGGCGGAACAAGCCCTGGAAGCCGGGATATTTGGGAGAGCTGGACGTGTTCTATAATGAAGCAGTCTCTCAAATGTCAGAGAACGGTCATCATTGAATTATTTTTGTATCATATATGGCAATAAAGTGCGGCAGTTCAGCTTCTGAACTGCCGCACTTTTTCCTCACCCCACGCGGCGTCGAAGCTGATGGAACACACCCGCTGGCTCCGCTCCACGGAATAGATAGGGAGCTGCCGCGTGGAGGCGGCGGTGCTGACGGAGGCCGGATAGCTCACCACATAGAAGATCGCCGCCGCCAGCACCAGCGCCGCGCCTCCCACCATGTACCAACGCCGCAGCAGGAATACCTTTACCCTTTTCATATCGCATCCGCGCCCCTTTCAGTTTTTTAGTGCCATTGTATGCCGCCAAACGCCAATCCAGCACCGGCATTTTTGTTGCCAAGCGGTGGGAATGGCGGTATAATCGTGGTACGCGGCACGCGGCGAAAGGAGTACGGCTTATGCACAACGAGACAGCTGCCCGCAAGTGGGCGTTCCGTCCTCTGACGGAGGGCGACATCGAGGCCTATCTGGATATCTACCTGAACGCCTATCCGGCGTACAAGGCGCTGGACGCCGAGTGCCGGCAGCACTACCGGGAGAAGCACCTTCTGGAGCTGCGGGAGGACAGGCAGACCCGCACGGTGGGGCTTTTCGAGAACGATACGCTCATCGGCACCATGAAGCTCATCCTGTTCTCCATGAATTTCTTCGGACAGATGCAGCCTGCCTGCGGCCTGATGGCGCTGGAGGTGCATCCGCTCCACAAGAAAAAGGGTGCGGCGCTGGCCATGGTGCGGTATTTTGAGGACTATGCCCGGGAAAACGGCGCGCTGCTGACGCTGCTGCTGCCATTCCGCATCGACTTCTACCGCCGGATGGGCTACGGCTTCGCCGGGAAGCTCTACGAATACCGCCTGCCGACGGCGGCGCTGCCGAGGCCGGATGAGGAGGCGCGGCGGCAACTGCGGCTTTTGCAGCCGGAGGATTTCGACGCCGTGCTGGAATGCCAGCGACGCTTCGCGGCGAAAAACCACGGCATGGTGGAGAAGTTCGACGAGGAGGTGCGGGCCGCCAGAGACGATATACAGGTGCGGCGCATGGGCTGGTACGATGACGGCGGCACGCTGCGTGGCTACGCGGCGTACCGCTTTGAGAGCGCCAGCGACGTCAACTACACCCAGAACCGTCTCAGCGTGGAGGAACTGGTCTATGAGAGCGGCGGCGTGCTGCGGGCGCTGCTGGGCGGCCTGCGGATGCAGGAGGATCTGGCGCAGTCCGTGTGCCTGCGTACCGGCGAGGAGGACTTCCACCACCTGCTGGATGACCCGCAGGACGTGTCAAAGAACTACATCGACTACGGCTTTTTGCAGACCAACGTGTCCGCCGTGGGTACGATGTTCAAGCTGGTGGACGGCCAGCGCTTTGTGGGAAAAACCGCCTATCGTCCGTTCCCGGCGGGGACGTTGACGGCGGCGTTCCGCTACCGGGACGAGCTGGCGGGCGAGCAGCGCTGCCTGCGCCTCGCCTTCGCGGCGGGACGGTGGACAGTAGCCGTACCGGACGCGGCGGCGGATGTGACCGTCGACTGCCGGCAGGGGGATCTGGCGTCGCTTCTGATGGGCTCCTGTGGTCTGGAGGGGCTGCTGCGGCTGGGCGCCGCCTCCGCCGACGACGGGGAGAAGGCTGTGGAGCTGGCGCGGCTGCTGCACTGGGGGCAGAAGCCGTGGCTCAACGCCGACTATTGAGCGGATTGTAAGCGCCCTGCCGCACGAGGCGGCGGGGCGCCTGCTGCCGGGAAATATTTTTGCACAAACTGAGCGCACATTTTTGTTGACATCCTGTTTTTGCCAACATATAATAATATTCAGCGGCGAAAGCCGTCGGCCAATTAAATACAAGATCCAAAGATGCTGTGCAGCCGCTTGCCGCAACGACTCCGATGGGGGTCAGGCGGCGGCTTCAAAGGAACGGGGTGCAAGGCCCCACGCGAACGGCACTGTAAGCGCAAGAACGTACCGAGGCGGCGTGAGCCGCTGGGACGAAAGTCCGTCATTGCAGACGTCATGTCTGTGAGAAGACAGGTCACGAACGAGGAGAGAGCTCTCCGCGGCGCGAGTCAGAAGACTTACATAGCAGAGGATCGCCAACAGCGGGCGCTCTCTCCGTGGTGTATGGATAGGCAGGAGTGTGCGCCGACGTTTCCCCTATGGGAAAACGCCGGTGCTTTTTCTGTCGCAGATCCCGCTGGTCATTCTCCGTGGAACGGAGGGGGACCGGCATTTTTTCTGCATATGGATAAGTCAAGTCGAGACGGTTTTTCCAGCCGTCTGCTTTCCATAAGGGCGGGAGGGGCGAAAGCCTCTCCCGCCTCCTCTCTTTTTATGGAAAGGACATACCTCCGCCGTATTGGCCAAGGGAGCCTTACTCCTTTTTCCGCGTATGCGTTAGAGATAGAGAAAATCCTGATAAGGAGGAGATCACATGAACCATAAAAGAAGCATGACCAACCGTGTATTGGCCATGCTGCTGAGTCTGGTGCTGTGCCTGTCTCTTGTGCCGCAGACGGTGTTCGCTACGTCGGATGTGTCCGGCGGCGCGGCAGCCTGCGTGACCGTGAAGGACGGCGCCAAGACTGCGTATGAGGTGGCCACAGGCGGTCTGCTGACTGTCCGGCTGGACGAGCTGTTTCAGGACAGCGGCAGCCATGGGCTGACCTACACGCTGGATGGCGGCGACTACGGTACGCAGACCAAGGTGACCACCGACAAGGACGGCAGCGCCATCCTGTCCTTCACCAACCCGACTGCGGGTACGTACACGCCCACCATCACCGCCACCTGCGCGGAGAAGGCTGCGGCGTCCGTGCAGCTCACCATTACGGTGAACGAGGCGGCCGACGGCGATGCAGCCCAGTACGGCTACGATGAGACGGACGCCGCCTCTGTAAAGGTCTATGTCACCGTTTCCCACGACGGCATCCCACTGATGGGCAACGAAGGCACGGTGCTGTCCCATCTGGAGCTGGACGTGCCCTACTTCGATCTGGACAAGCAGGATCTGTCCGAATTCTACCGCTACCATACGGAGAACGGACAGGGCGGCTATGTGGACGATCAGGTGGTAAAGCGCCCCACCGCTCTGCACCTGTATCTCTACCTGCTGGGTGTGTACTATCTGGGCCTTACGCCGGAGCAGGTCATCAACGGTGACGAGATCATCAAGGGTCACGACGGCGGCGTGGGCGTCACCGACATGAACGGCGGTCAGCCGTATGACGACAGCAGTCTGGCGCTGAACATCACCGGCAGCGCCACGTCCATGTATATGCAGCAGTTCTGGGGTCACGACGAGAACCTCATGTACTACCGCAACCATGTGTACCCGCTGATGAGCGCCGGCTGGGGCGCCACGGCGGACTATGTGCTGCTGTCTGACGGGGACACCATCGACGTGGCCATGTTCAGTAACTGGAGCTTCTGGCAGAGCGGCGCCTTTGCCGCCTTCGATCGGGACAGCTACGCCGTCAGACCCGGCGGCAGCCTGACCGTCCAGACCCAGAAGTACGACACGCGCTCTGTGGCGGACGGCGGTACGGAGAGCTTTGAGCCCATCACCGGTCTGACCGTGAAGGTCTATGACGCCGACTGGCGGGAGGTGGGCGAGGTCGCGGCGCACAGCGGCGACCGCAGCAGCTACACCTATACGTTTGAGAAGGCGGGTACCTACTACCTGCTGGCGACGGATCCCAACGCCGGTACGGAGGACGCCTGCTACGCACCGGCCACTGCAAGAGTGACGGTGGGCGGCGGCGCGAAGCCCTTCGACCCCAACGAGTACTATAAGGATTTCGACTTCGCCAGCGTCTCTCTGGATGCGGAGGGGACGGACTACCTCTACCACATCGCGGAGAGCACCATGGAGGTGGCGCACTACAATAACCCCGGCGAGAAGAAGGTCTACACCGTCACCGTTCCCAAGGGTACGGAGACTGTGTATGTCACCTATCCGGCGGACTTCGGGATCAACATCGCGGCGTACTGCGCGCTCTTCAATGCCGACGGCGAGGTGGACTGGAGCTACTACGCCGGCTCCGACTACGAGTACACCGTAACGGAGAACGGGGACGGCAGCCATACGCTGGCGCTGCCCGCCGCATTCCTGCTGGAGAAGGGGCTGTACATCGCGGCGGAGGACAACGACAATAACTACGAGTACTTCAACTGCTTCGGCTTCGTGGTGGGTGACAACACCAAGCCCGGCGGCGGCACCGATAAGGTGGCTGTTACCGGCGTAACGCTGAGCCATTCGGAGCTGACGGTGGACCGCAACGCCACGGCGCAGCTGACGGCTGCGGTGGAGCCTGCGAACGCCGCCAACCAGAAGGTGACGTGGCGAAGCGGCGCACCCGCCGTGGCGACGGTGGACCGCAAAGGTCTGGTCACCGGCGTTGCCGAGGGAACGGCGCTGATCACCGTGACCACGGATGACGGCGCGTTCATGGCCAAGTGTACCGTGACGGTGACGGATGTCAACAAGCCCGCACAGGCGGAGGACGGTTACTACGAGATCGCCACCGCCGGACAGCTCAAGTGGTTCGCCGACGAGGTGAACAGCGGCAAGCCTGAGCTGAACGCCCGCCTCACCGCCGACATCGACCTGAGCGGCGTGTGCAGTGCGGCGGCGCCCTGGACGCCCATTGGCGATCAGGCCAACAATCAGGACTACCGCGGCACCTTCGATGGACAGAACCATAAGATCACCGGGCTGTATCTGGAGAACAAGGGCAGCCTTGCCAACGTCAGCAGCTACTACACCGCGCTGTTCGGCCTGTGCGACGGCGCGGCCATCAAAAACGTCAGTGTGTACGGCGAGGCCAAGGCCATCACCCGCTATGTGGCGGGTATCGTGGGCCGCGCCTGCGGCATTTCCACCAAACGCACCTGCACCATTGAGAACTGCCACAACTATGTGACGCTGACCGGCGAGCCCACCAACGATCAGATCTACGGTCATGCCGGCGTGGTGGCGAGCGCGCAGGACACGGTGATCCGCGGCTGCTCCAATAGCGCCGACATCACAGGCTATCAGGGCTATACCGGCGGCATCGTGGCGGTCACCTCGTATGGAACGACGACCATCGAGAACTGCTGGAATACCGGTGCGATCCTGCTGCGCGGCTGGCAGCATCAATTCCGCGGCGTCGGCGGCATTGTCGGCAACGCCAGCGCAGCGGTCAACATCACCAACTGCTACAACGCCGGTGCGATCAGCTTCTATTACAAGACGCAGAAGATCCAGCAGGCCGCCGGCGGCATCGTGGGTCTTGCGGGGGAAAGCAGCCACGCCAGCACGATCACGCTGACCAACTGCTACGCCACCGGTACTGTCAGCGGTCAGCATGACGATCAGGCCCGCATGGGAGCGCTGGTCGGTGAGGTCGCGGACAACGAGAAGGCCACCCTGACGGCGACCAACTGCTACTATCTGGACAGCGCGGTGCAGACCAGCGGCGCGTCCTCCACGACCGTCACCGTTAAGGGGAATGCCTTCACCGCGGCGGAGGGCCTCAGCGCCGCGGCGCTGGGCGACGCCTATGCTGATAGCTGCCCTGCACCCGTCCTGAAGGGGCAGACGGCGGCGGAGCACAAGGACGGCAACAACGACGGCGTCTGTGACACCTGCGGCAAGAGCGATGCCCCTGTGCCTACCCGCAAGGAGGGGTATCCCGCAGCCTCTGAGGCCACAGTCCAGACGGGCATGGCGTATCTGCTCAGCGATTTGCAGGCGGGCAAGATCTTCGCGCCCGTGGACGGCCAGACGCTGAACTACAAGAATTACTACTACCAGCGCTCCACCGACGGCGGTCAGACATGGGGTGCCATGCAGCGCTTCTCTGAGGCGATGTTCGGCGCTACCACCATCCAGCTTACCGAGCTGGCGGCGGGCGACTACACCTATCGCTTCTGCGCCTCCCACGACGGAAAGCACTTCTCCAAGGACACCTGGACGCTGACCCTCCATGTGGAGGACGCGCCCCGCATGAACTTCACATTCCATGTGAGCAAGGACTACACCGGCGGCTATCCCGTCATCAAGCTGTACAGCGTAACGACGGACGCGCAGGGCAGCGAGGTGCTGGGCGAGGAGCTGAAGGACTGCTTCCTGTACAGCAGCTTCACCGACACTCTGCCGGAGGGACAGGAGGCCTATGAGCCTGCCAACGGCCAACTGGTCGACGGCTACCAGACGTTCTATGCCAGCCTTACCGCCGGACGCTACGCCTACCGCGCCTTTGCTAAGAACGCGGAGACCGGCGCTTACGATGTGGAGCTGGGCGGCATGACGTTGGAGCTGCCCACCGACAGCAACGTGGACGGCGGCGCCGGCGGCGGCACCGACGTCTACCTCCAGTGCAACTCTTTCTATACCAACAGCCGCAAGACGGACAACACCTATTTCACGGCGGAGGAGTACCATGTGCAGGTGGACTGCCCCATCATGAAGACCTCCTGCGTCATGGGTACGCCCTATGTCCGGGGCAACTACGCCTATTATCCCACGGTGCTGTACGCGGCCGGCAACGCCTGCCTGTACAATACCTATGCCTATCCCGACATTGATGGCTACATCTTCACGCAGTCCATCAACCAGACCTTCCGTGCCGGCTCCAGTGCCGGAACCAAGGGCCTGACCATCAATACCGGCGTGAAGCTTACCGTCACCGTACCCGCCGACGCTGCCTTCGGCCTGTACTTCCAGTGGAACAACTTCAACACCACGGAGGTGGAGCCCATGGGCGTGACGGAGAGTGACGACGGCTGGCGCATCAGCGGCGGCACCAAGTCCGCCGACTACTTCATCTCCAAAAGCAGCGGCAACTACACCTGGCGTCTCAGCCAGCCCGGTCATGTGACCCGCGCCGGTTGGGTCAGCGGCTTGACCGCGGATCGGGAGCTGAACCTTACCGCCAGCACCGCGACGGATCGCCTGTCCCACGACTTCAGCCAGCTGGGTACAGCCACCGCCACCCGCGACGAAGCCGATCTGCAGGTGAATCTGGATCCCAGCGGCTTTGAGGTACTGGACGGCACCACCCGTGTCCGCGCCTACCGCCACTGGCAGATCATCAACTCCGACGCCGGCAACATCATGGTGGAGCCCGACTTCCACTGGAGCGTGATGGGAGACGGCGACGCCCGGATCCAGACGGTCAACGGCGGCAATACCACTGCCAACTGGGTGGATGTGACCCCCGGCACGAAGGATTCCATCATCACCGTCTACTATGACAGCGTGGATGTCACCACGGCGAACCCCAATGACGGCACGCAGAATGTGGGCAGCCACGGCGGCCTGTATCCCGCCACCCAGCCCCAGCGCGTGGGCGTCATCGTGGTGGGCGGCACCGGCGTGACCCACGGCAGCGCCGACGCGGACGTGGACTTCAACATGGCGCCCGGCGTCACCACCACCCGTTCCATGGAGTGGGACTACAACTACGACACATGGTACTACGAGGCCGGTGAGACCGATCCCGCCCTGCGCTTTGCCGTCGTGAAGAACACCGGCAGCGTCATGGTGGAGTATGCCTTCGTTGCCACCAACGCCGCCATGGTGACCAGTGTTTCCGCCTTCCGGACCGCCTCCGTCGGTGAGGATGGCCGGTACATCGTGCCGCTGGAGGCATTCAACACCGCCGGCAACGGCATGGGCGGCACCGTCATCCTCCGGATGACCGACGAGAGCGGTGTCAGCTACCGTCTGGTGCGGGTGGCCAAGGTCACCATCACCGCGGAAAACGCCAGCCACAAGGGTGAGGACATTATGCCCGGCGATCAGGTGAAGCTGACGTTCAGCGGTATGTTCCGCGGCGTCAACAAGATCTCCGGTATCTTCAACCCCACCCTGTTCAAGCCCACCTACCACAACGGTGAGAGCAAGTTCGACGGAACGCTGGGCCAGTACCAGCGGATGGACAACTCCTTTGTCACCGTGACCGTTCCGGAGGATCTGCCCTTTGCCGAGGGCGCGGACACGGCGGCGTGCGTATTCACCAACGGCTACACCTACGGCAGTATGTATTCCGCCGCCAACCCCTTCGCATTCCTGTACGGCATGACGGATACCGGCGTGGGTACCAACTTCAACGCCGTCACCGTCAACTACTACATGAACCACTACGCCGACGCTGCGGTCACGGTCTACCGCAAGGTGTTCTTTACCGTGGCGCTGCGTATCTCCGATGATGCAGGCAGCGTGCTGGACGGCGTGGCCGTCACCATCACCGACAGCAGCGGCAAGGTCATGGAGCCCGGTGCGGACGGACGATTCCAGCTGGGCTACGGCACCTATCTGTACACCCTGCGTAAGGACGGCTATGCGGTGGAGCGCGGCAGCTTCTCGCTGGGCAGCGCCGATGCGGACAAGGTACAGGACGGCGTTCTGACCGTCATGGCCTCCATGCAGACCGTCGGCGCCGATCCCTGGGACGGCACGACCAAAACCGAGCCCCAGAAGGACGACAACGGCGTCTACCTCATCGGCACCGCTGCGGAGCTGGCATGGTTCGCCGCCACGGACGGCAGCGGCAGCGCCAAGCTCACCGCCGATATCGAGCTGGCGAGCTACGACTGGACACCGCTGAAGAAGCTCTACGGCACCTTGGACGGACAGGGTCACGTTATCCGCAACCTGTACGTCAACAGCGCCAGCTATCCGCTGGGCCTGATCGGCTATCTGCAGGGCGGCGCCTCCGTCACGCGGCTGGGCATCACCGGCAGCGTGACCTGCACCGCCAGAAGCAACGCGCAGGCGGGCGGCATCGCAGGCTATATGTACGACAAGGCATCCATCACCCAGTGCTGGAGCGCCGTGAACGTCACCAGCAACAAGCACGCAGGCGGCATTGCGGGCTACACCGCCAACGGCGCGGTCATCACCGACTGCTACGCCACCGGCACGATCCGCAGCAGCGCCGCCAATGAGTGCTATCTGGGCGGCATCTGCGGCTCCGGCTTCAGCAACACGGCGGGCGCCACGCTGACCAACTGCTACAGCGTCGGCAAGGTCGTCGGTACCGGCGGCAACGCCTCCTATGTGGGCGGTCTGTCCCCGGACAAGACGGCGGCGCACTATGTCAACAGCTTCTATCTGACGGGTACCGTCTCCGGCGAAAGTCCCAAGTACGGTGTCACCGGTCTGGGTACCGCCAAGACCGCCGACGAGCTGAAGGCGCTGGCCTCCGAGCTGGGCAGCAGCTTCGCGGCGGATACCAAGGGTCTCAACGACGGCTATCCCATCCTGAAGTGGCAGGCCGGTGCAGAGCCGGTGCTGACGGGCCTGAAGATCACCGCGCAGCCTGCAAAGACCGCGTATCTTGCGGGCGAGGACTTTGATCCCACCGGCATGACGGTGGTGGCGGTGTATGACGACAACACCGAGGTGGAGATCCGGGACTACACCATGGAGAACGATAAGGCGCTCAAGGCGGAGACCACCGCCGTCACTGTGAAGTACGGCGACTTCTCCGTCGAGCAGACCATCACCGTGGCGCAGAAGTATACCAAGGGCGATGTGAACAACGACGGCATGGTGGACGATGTGGACGCTGCGCTGGTCTACGCCATTGCCAACGGCAAGCTCACCGCCGACCTCAGCCAGCAGGACGCCGCCGATATCAACGGTGACGGTCAGGTGACGGCAAAGGACGCGGAGATCATCTATGCCTTCTATCTGGGGGAGCTGACCTCCCTCACTGCTAACAACTAAGGAGGGGAAAGACATATGAAAAAGCTTGTATCTTTCCTGCTGGCGCTGGTGCTGACGCTGAGTCTCACCACCGAGGCGCTGGCTGCCGTTGTCAGCCCCAAGGCGGACGCGACCGAGATCACGGCAGATCAGACCGTCAAGCTGACGGTCACGGCGTCCGAGGACGAGAAGCTGACCGGCATTGTATGCCTGAACTATCGGGTATATTTTGACCCTGCATTTTTTGAACTGGATGCAGACGCATCTGCTGCCCAATTTGAGGGCGCGAAGCTGACGGCGCTCAAGACCGACGACCGGGGCAGCTACTACGCCGTGTCCCTGCTGGATACCACCAGCGCCGGCCTTACGGTCAGCGGCGATCTGTACACCCTGACCTTCAAGGTCAAGGACGGGGCAAAGGCGGGGGATACCTCCAAGCTCACCCTCGTCAAGGCATATGTATACACCATTGAGGATGGCGCCATGAAGCTCATGGACAACGGCACGGTGGAAAACGGGGAGGTCACGGTGAAGATCATCTCCGCCAGACCCGCCAATGTGAAGCTGGTGAGCGCCAAGGCAGTCAGCGGCGGTATTCAGGTGACGTGGAAGGAAGCGGCAGGCGCGGCGACGTACAAGGTCTACCGCAAGGACGCGACGAATACCAAGTGGACGGCGCTGACCACGACTGCCACCGGCACCAGCTATGTGGATAAGACTGCCGTGGCGGGCGTGAAGTACACCTACACGGTGCGCGGCGTCGCCTCTGATGGCAAGACCCTCAGCCCCGGCTACAACAAGACCGGCGTTTCCGCCACCATACCCAAGACCAATGCACCTGCCAACGTGACGCTGACCGGCGCCAAGGTGGTCACCGGCGGCATTCAGGTGACGTGGAAGGCAGCCAGCGGCGCAGCGAAGTACCGTGTGTACCGCAAGGATGCGACCAACACTGGCTGGAAGGCACTGACCAGCAGTGCCACCGGCACCAGCTTCCTGGACAAGACCGCTGTGGCGGGCGTGACCTACACCTACACGGTGCGGGGTATTGCCTCCGACGGCAAGACCCTCAGCTCCAGCTATGACAAGATCGGTGTCAGCGCCGTGATCAAACCGGCAAAGGTGGTACTGATCAGCGCCAAGGCCGATTCTGCGGGCATTCTGGTGACATGGCAGAAGGCCGCCGGTGCCCACTCCTATCAGGTGTACCGCAAGACGGCAGGCACCGGCTGGAAGTGCATCGCCAAGAACATCCACGACACGGAGTG
>ERZ870047.83-NODE-83-length-14626-cov-4.528696_pt1 | contig 14626 bp, 13 predicted proteins | sample MGYA00521268_ERZ870047 | MGnify/ENA primary metagenome ERZ870047 (study PRJEB32232, sample SAMN07284960) | human gut metagenome | biome: human-associated habitat; material: feces | host: Homo sapiens | place: Tanzania | collected 2014-01-26 ... | reverse complement strand
TTTCTTTATATAAAAAACTCTGTCGGACTATGTAACGTTTTCAAGTCCATTCTATATTCATTATATGTATTCAGCCAACCATCTAATGGCTCTGTTTTTCTGAGAGACATATATTCGAAGGCAGACTTACTATATAAAGCATCAACAAAGACATCCAATTTAAAATGAATAAAATCAATACCATTAAATAACTGTAACGCTATATTAGGAATATCTGCAAGGTTTGGTTCAACAAACATCTCAGCGTCCAGTCTGATGCACTTAGATAATTGCTGAATGTCTCTCAATTCGGAAGAAAAAAGCATCAACTTACTTTCCATACTTGCCCTTGGAAATTGCTGGCGAATCATTGATAATATCAAATCGTCAAGGAAATCATTAGGATATTCATCTTCAGGAACACCTTTTAATATGCGACTGAATTTTTCACGTTCGTCAACCACCTCTTTTGGCTTCATCTTGTACTTTTCAGTGAAATCACGCATATACACAATCCTCGCATGATGTATCATTCCGTTTGGCTCTGATTTTTCTATCTGTAAAGTCTTTATGACTTTCATTCCATGCTCGGACAACATTCTAATGGTTTCATCCATAGCTTTGATAGCATCCATGATTTTGTTTGCATTTTCCTCTGTCAGGCTCATCATGGATGGTTTCTTAAAGACAACAGGTCTACCATACCTCCAACCTACCTGAATGCCAATCTTAGCAGTTTCAGCGCTCTCATTCACCGACACTATCACTATTGGCAGACGATTCTCATTTATAGAATAATCAATAGTGTTGAGGTACTCAAGATAATGCTCGTATGTTACGGTGCCAAAAAACGAACTAGAGACTACATTTATTCCAAATCGCAATCCGCCAGATGTGACAGTTGCCAGTATATCGAATAACGAACCATTAGTCTGCTCAAGTCTTATTTCTGGTAGTGCTCTTATTAGAGCTATCACAGCAATCTGTTCTGTACGAATTTTCCTTATATCGTTTTTCATATTGAGGAGTTATAGTTAGGTTTATAAGTGTCAATATTTAGGTTTAGCCAATATCTTTTCACATCGTCCCTTAGTCGATTTAGGTTTTTTTTATTGGCAGCTACATTAGGCTTGCCTTCTAATTTAAATCCAGTAGGTATTGAATTCCGAAAGCTCTTCGTTCTGTCAAATGCAGAAACCAAATACACATCAAACGTATTCAAATCTACTCCTGCCACATAAGTAGGCAATGGACGGTTTATCAATGCTTTAAGTTTTTTGTCTGGCACTGGTGTTTTCAATTTCTTTACTCTTTTTGTAAAGGGGTGTTTTGTATTGGTAGTTTTCACTTGTATCAAGAACTGATAAGGCTTCTCTTGGTCATCATGTGGAGTCAATTCAGCTAACAGATCAAAAGCAGGAACCTTACCACCCAATAGAAAGACATTTATCGAACCGAACTCCATCAGCCTGATTGATACGGTCATTTCACCAATATCACCTATTGCGTTTGTAGTCAATGCCATAATTGTATTAGTTTAATAGAGATTCGTATATTTTCTTTAAATGCTTCAGCACATAATCAGGCAAATAAGTTTCAGCTTTCTTATAGCTTTCCTCACCATGTTTTGTTATATCTGCTTTGTAATCAACATAGTGTTTCATTGCTGAGAATATTTCTTCATCATTTCCAGGAGTTACAAGTATTCCATTTGTCTTATCCACCACCTCAGGTATACCTCCTACTGGTGTAGAGATAATAGGCTTCTTATAGCTCATGGCTTCAAGTATAGAAATAGGTAAACCCTCATTGAAAGATGGCAGAATATACACATCAGCCCAATTAAGCAATTCTATTTTCTTTTCGCCACTCACCCATCCTTCAAATTTCACAAAGTCCGACAAACCACCTTCAGCAATAGCATTACGGAGTTGTTCTTCCATTTTGTTTCCTCCAATCCGTAATTCTATTTTATCCTGTATTTCTTCTTTATGTTTTGCAAGTCCACGAATTATGTCAAACACACCTTTTCGTTTACCAATTTCACCCATAAAAAGAAATCTAACGGGACGTTTGCCTATGTCTATTTGTGTATTTTTATCTACTGGCAGAAATTTTGGATAAGCAGTTATGTTGTGCAGAATAATTATCTTATTAGATTCTACACCTATTTTCTCAAACCATTCTTTCCACGATTCCGATAATACTATTAGCTTGTCTGCCTTACGAAGTGTTTGTAAAATGTTCTTTTTCTGTTCATTAGATACTTCTGCATAAAAAACTTTAAATTGTGAAGCATGGGAATGCAGGATAACTTTCTTTCCAAATTTCTTAGCTAAATTTATAATTTTAGTAGATCTTTTGAAATCTGTACCTGCTGCTGTATGTACATGTACTATTTTTACTCGTTTGTCAAAAAGAAGGGTCAAGAACATACGCACATAAGAGCATGCGAAAATATTTATCTTACTTATTCTGCTACCCTCTTTAAACATCGGAAAATATCTGATTCCATCTATGTATTCCGACCAATATTGTACGACAGCAGAAATACCTCCTGGGTGATTGTCCTTGTATTTCACACCAGACATAAGTATTTGTCGACTTAATTTGTTAGATATTATGTAGTTCATATTTGATAGGATTTTTATTTTCTATTGCCTATTTTTGATAGAAATTTTAAACAAATAAAACAATTCCGATAAATAGCCCAAAGGAATATACGATGTTTGAATGGCATGGTCTTAATTGGATAAAAACTCCAAATTTTAGCCCAAATACCGTCATGGGTTATTTCGTTAATCATATTTTGCTGTTCTGAGGATGAAAGAGTTGATTTAAATATTTGCATGATTAACGAGCGATTCATAGCAATGAATAATCTATACACTCTGTTATATCCATCCTTTCCCATTTCATACTTATCAACTAATGAGATTAGATTTTGCATAAGCCTTTTTGACAATTGATAAGCATCTTTTTTTATAGTATGTGTAATAGACTTGGGGTTTACTCTATAATTGTAGAATTTTTGAGAAATAGTTGAAATTTTTGTTGCACAAGCTAAGAATTTTATATTGAACAACAGATCTTCTGAGGGGATAACTCTTTCTGAGGTGAATTGGATACCATTATCATCAATAAGTTTTTTTCGATATAAAGCAACTTTTGCTGAAGCTTGGTATTGTCTTTCATTTACTTTATGTGGTTGTGATGCTATCATTCCTTTTATAACCTCATGAATTTTCGTTATTGACGTAAAAGTTTCATTTGTGTATGTAAGACTTTCTCTTGTCAAAGGATTTCCTTTCATATCTACAAATTTGAAACTAGAAAATACAGCATCCAAATCTTTATCTTTGGCTTTACTATATAAGGTTTCGTATGTATTTAGTTCAACCCAATCATCAGAATCACAGAATGCAACATATTCGCCAGTAACGAACTCGAGTCCTGTATTACAAGCCATACCTAACCCCGCATTCTTCTTGTGTACAACCCTAATACGCGCATCCCTTCTTGCCCATTCATCACACATTTGTGGTACATTATCAGGGCTTTCATCATCTATAAGTATGATTTCTATATCTTGGAGTGTTTGATTTACTAAAGATTCCACACATTTGTCTAGATACTTTTCTACACCCCAACAAGGTACTATTATTGATACTTTTGGCATATTATTCAAGTGTGTTTTTTATCCATTCAATTGATTTGTCTCGTAAGAGATTTAATTTATCAAGAACGATTTCTTTATTATAATAAGGGTTTATATTATCTATAGAATCACCAATCCGAACTATAGAATTAGTTGCTCCAATGTCATTCAGAAGACTTGACTGTCTATCATCACCTTTCTCCTTGGGCATAATAGACACAAGAGGTTTCCCAAAATTTAAGGCAAAAGCTGTACCATGAAATGAGGAAGTAATGACCATTTCACACTTATCAAACAAATCTATAAATTCAGATATTGATGCATCCGTTTTATTTAACATTACAACTCCCTCTGCTTCATTAGGATGTTTGTAGCCAGCAAGAGCCACCACCCTGCAATTTAGTTTATTAGCAAAATACTTGACTGTTAGCCAAAAGTATGGTTGTGGATCAAAAGCATAATTTAACATATATATTAAAATATATGGCTTTATATTTGAGCGTTTAACAGACTTTATTTCATTCTTCCAATCATTCCGAGATAATAGCAAGGTAGGATCTAAACAAACAAATATATCTTTATTAATATTTAATTGATTCTTTATTATTTCAACGCCATTTTTCTCTCTCACTGATATAGCATAGAATTTCCCTAGTTCTTCTTTATATCGAGAAATCAAATCCATTGGAATTTGACTTTGTGCAAAACTAGAAGCTATAGAAATGCGTCTTTTTTCTTTAGGCACAAATGATAACAAGAAAGCTCTATCACCTTTTAAGAAACGTGGATTCCAGACCTGATCACTACCCACTATAAAAACGTCATAATTATTCCAATTTTCATTTCTTAAGGACTCAAAATCTCGATATTTTTTTGTAAAGTTAAAGTATTTAACTTTAAAACTATTTAATTTATTTTCTTTTCTATGTAATGGAGCAAGCCCAATTTTTTTTATAAGTTTACGATACCACTGCTGACGTTTTGCCCCTTGTTTAAAATGCCATTCATTTGGATAACAATAATAAATTATTCTACATTCGTGACCGAGTTTTTCCAATACTCGTTGTGTAGCATAAGCCTGAAGTATTGAGCCATAATTCGGAACATGGTATATTGTAATCAATGCAACATTCATATTCGTTGAAGTTTAGAGATTATACGATGAATAAAAAATAAAAAATTAAAGCCAATACCATCGAGCCTCCAATTATGTGATAGAGCATAACGAAATATAGGCGTTAATATTTTGGGTTTAGCATTCTGTTTCATCTGACCCTCTGCCACCACTTCGAAAGGATGTTCTATAATAGTAACATCTTTCAGCCTTTCTACAATCTGACGTCCTTTTTCCGTAAAAACAACCAATGCACTTACACCATTTTGATCATCTTTATAGGTGTTTCCCCAGAGATCACCGATACGGATGTCTGCAGAAGATTTGTTGTACTTGTATTTGCATTTTTTTTCACATTGTGGTCCTAAGCAAATGTCACCCAAAAAGAGTTTATAAAATAAATCCCCTTTGGATTTACGAGATTGTATAAAGGTTTTTTTCTCCCTTATTAACAGATTGTAACTATCGTGCCAATCAATTGGCTTTGCGTTATTTTCACCGTTTATTCCCATTAACCAAGAGTCATGCCATCCATACTCAAATTTATTGCGCCATGATGCATAAGTAATCTTACCTATTTGTGGCTCCAGCATCTTAATATATGCTTTCCAGGCATACATAGAAGGTACACAATGACAATAAAAATCCATCAAAATGAAGTTATCTTCACAATGGAATTTACGAATCATTCTACGAAAGGAATCTATTTGACAAGGTGTTCCCGTTACAAGATATTTCTGCCCTCTTCGATTAATATGCTTAAATGCTTCTTCTGTATAGCTTTGTATGTATTTACTACCAATAGATTGAATAAACTCCTCTACAGTTGTGGCTATATAGTGTTCTGCCCTTTGGGCCTTAATATCATAACGGCATCCAACAGCATGATATCCATGTTCGATTAGTTGCTTACCAATCTCAAAACCTATGCCTCCACTTGAACATTTTCTACGTACATTTTCATCATTACTCCAAGCGGCCCATGACTTAATACACATTTCATTCAATTCTAAAGATAGCTCTTTGTGATTGTAAGCGCATACATCAAGACATATTCCACACTCAGTACACTTTTCTTTTTCGTCAATGTATGGAGCATAAAAGCCATCATCATTAAGCCGTATATTTATAATCTTCTTGCTACAACTGGCGGCACACACACCACAACCATAACAATTATGTATTTGAGAAATATTAGACAACATATTAAATAGATTTAGAATGGCGGTATTTTTGGATAAAGAATGACTTTGTCCATCTAGCCCAATGAACAAAACGAATAAACGGATTAGAGTAGAACTTCTTTAGAAAATATATGCGGTCTCTCAAACTTCGGCTATATATATATAGGTTGGATATGCCACCATCAGACATATTTGTAATAACAAAATCAACAAGAAGAAAGGATTCACCTGCTGCATATACGCGATGAAACCAATCCGCATCACCTATAATTTTGTAATAAATATCAAACGCTCCATGCCGATCATAGACTTCTTTAGGAACTAAAGTAGCAGGATGAGAAACTCCAATTGAATCATTTTTGAATGCTCTTAATAATCTAGAATTATCTGGTATTATTGTTGAAATAACGATTCCATTTCCAGACACAAAATTCATTCCACCCGTAATGATGGCCAGTTTATCTGTTTTTTGCTTGTTTATAATTTCTGCAAGTTTTATAAGGGCATTATCTTCTAAATAATCATCAGAATTCACATTCCAACAATATATTCCTTTAGAACGTGTAACTCCTTTGTTAAATGCATCATATAGACCTTTATCAGGTTCACTTTCCCATTTCATACGTCCCTCAAACATAGGTTCGTATTTTTGGATAATGTCCAAGGTCCCATCTGTAGAGCCACCGTCAACAATAATATATTCATAATCCTTAAATTTTTGAGCAAGAATTGATTTTATTGTTCTTTCAATTGTTTTTACGCTATTAAAACAAGGTGTGGCTATTGAGAAAAGTGGTTTATTTTCCATATCTTATAATTTGTGGTCATTTAAAATTGCTTTATATGCAGATGTCAGTTCTTCTACAACATTAGCTGCATTATGTCGAGTAATTGCATGTTGGCGAGCATTCTTGCCCCAATTTATATATTGGTTATAATGTTTATGGGCTTCAACTATAGCCCCTGCCAAAGCAAAAGCATCTCCATCTTGTACAAGATACCCTTCGTGTTTATGTTCTAAAATTGACGAGGTTCCACCTGCAAAAGTGGCTATAATTGGCATACCAAGACACATTGCTTCACACACAGTATTAGGGCTGTTTTCCGTCTGTCCTGTATGGATATACAAATTTGATAGCAACTCTTTTTCTACAATAAAGGGTGCTGTTTGTTTGCCTAATAAATTTACATGAGCCTCTTCAGGACGCACTCCTGTTTTAAGAATAGCCGCTTTAACCCATTTGTCGTTGACATCACATCCAATAACATTCCACTCAAATTCAAAATCTGCGTAATGTGTAAGTAATGAAGCTGCTTTTAAAAGTGTAGGATATCCTTTGTATATACCAGCAGACAGTACACTTACAATTTTAAATGTTCTGTTTGTAGGTGCTTGCCAAGTTGATTCCATAAACTCCTTACGCATAATCTCATTAACCACATAATACTTTCTTTTAGGATTTAGCAGCATTGAGATAGAACGATCCAAATCTGTACGGCCTATAACATAATTAGCATTCTTTAAAAAATCACGTTCTAACTCTGAACTTTTCAAAAATATAGTATACATTTTTTTTGCAGTCTTTGCAAATACATAGTCTCTAAATGTATCAGTATTTGATGCCTCAATCTTTTCATATCCTGCAAAGTATTTTTCAGATATAGAAGACATTACGCCTTGAAGAGAATATACTAATGGAACATTGCCGACATTTGGAGAAATGAGTCCGAAACATGATTCTGTTCCATGAATATGAATTAAGTCTGGTTTGCAGAGTTCAAGGACTTTTTTCATCAGTTTTAACTTGAAGTTATTCTGACTGTCTGTTCTACCCCAAATATTACGCAACTTATCATTGTATGAATGAGAAGCAACAGACATTGGATAATACATGACATTATCATATAAGAATGGTTCTTCATCTGTATTGGAGAAATATGCAACAGAGAGTTTTATCTCTGTATTCTTCTTCAACTCATCTTCCAAAGTTACCATCCAAGTCTGTGTGAATTTTGTTGTGTTATTACGTCTCATGCTACCGCATGGTGACAAAGAGAACCAAAGTATTTTCATGCAAAATGTTTTTTATAAATAGTATCATCACTCATAGATCTAAACAAAGGTTGATTGCAAAAATAAACACCTACCCATAGCATTAGATAATCCATCGAGAACATGGGCCATCCATATGGGTAAAGATAGAGTATCTGCAATCCCGCCAATAGTCCGAATGATTTACATAGAACATTATTTGACCTAAATAATCCATTAACGAAGGTGAACAGCAATAAAGCTACATACGGTACCAAATATAGAAAGCCACCTCTGAGCAAAAGTGCCAATGCTCCAGTCTCTATACTACCACGATATCCGTAAACCGTATCAAAATATTGTCCAAACCAGCCACGTCCACATAACCAATCGCCATTTGCTGTCATGTCAACTATAAGGTCTTCATTTCTGTCAGATCTATTGTCATCCATTCCTCGTTCCAATATATATGAGAAAAAAGAATCACTGGTATTAATAAATATCATATAAGCAACTCCAAGCATCAATACACCTATAATAAATGCCATGAATCGATTTGAGCCTTTATGAATTACATATAGCAACCACATGGAAAGAAGGTAGAGAACACTAAAGACCGTTGCTCCACGGCGACCCATGTATGCATTAATTAATAAGCCACAAATAAATACCAATAAAAACAATCTCCATTTTTTCAACGAGAGATATTGATTGAGATATATTAAAATAGTAGCAGGTACTAATATGCGCAAACCCAACGTAGCATCCTTACTTTCATTTACACCATCAACAATATCTCCGACTGCTCTGACATCTATTGAAGTCATTTTTTTGAATGCAAAAGGAAACATTACTATATAGATTATTGCCATAAGTAATGATATACGAATAAGATATCTGAAGTCGAATTCGTATCCTTTTTTAAAACAACAAATACACAAAATCAAGAGATGTGGAAAAAAAGGCAAGGAGTCTAATAAAAATGATACATACGAAACAAAACCTCTATTAATTTTACCTGAAATTACTGTCGACAAGTCGAAAAATAGAAACATGTGAATCGTAAGCGCTATAGTCCACAATAAAAGAAAGACAAAAGCGAAACGGGTAATTCCTGAAAGTGGTATTCCTCGCCATTTTGTGATCAATTTGTAAATATAGACCCCACAACCTGAATACAAAAATATCTTGCTGATAAACGGAGAAACAAATCCTTGTAGAACAGAAGATATTGTGTATAATAGAACTGACATCATTATCCAATGCTCGATTCTGCTTGGATATAATGACTTTATAAAACTTATAGGTGACATACAGTTGTTCTACTATTTGTTTGAAAAGATATTTTTCAGTTTGTCGTAGTATTGTTCCTTGAAATATGGCTCTAACTTATGTGATATTCTTTTTGACAATATATCAGAGGCTAATCTATATGCATCATCAAGATCTTCGGCTACATATACATAGTCATCATAGATGCCCTTGAACCAATCGGCTCCAGTTGTAACCTTATGGTCTGTAGTTTTTATGATAATAACAGGAGTACCAGCGCAAAGCGAGAATATAGTGCCATGGTAGCGGTCTGTAATTGTAACCTTGTAGTGAGAATAACTTTCTATCTCAGCTTCTATGAATTTTTTAAGATTTGCTCTTATCTCTTCAAATGGTCTCTTTCCTTGTGTGTCTTTCTCTAAAACAGGAATTCCTGCATTTTCAAGTTTTTTCTTCAATGCATTAATTTCTTCATAGGAATAGAGCTTTTCTCCATCATTACGTGTACAAAGACAGACTCCATTTCTTTTATTGTTAAACGTAAGAGTACCTATGAGAGTTGTTACTATATCAGGGAATGCCTCTACACGAATATCAGGAAACATCTCTTTTGCCTGTTTGTAAGAATATTGGTCACGAGCGAGGAATAGCATGTTTTTAGCATTATTGTGATTCTGCGCGCAGATTCTACGATTCTCTTCACTCTTAAAAAAAATAGTTTGAGGCATCATCAGAATCTTTGCTTCTGGCATTTTTTCACACACAAGCCTATGCATAAGAGGATGATCACCACCAAGGTCTTGAGTGCAATATCCACTCTGAAAGACAATAAAATCTTCTTTCTGGAAAACTCGTTTTATAGCATCAAAAAACTTACTGGTGAAACGACAATCTGTAATAGTAGTGCTCTCAACCATTATCAATTCTCTGTCAGGATAATTTTCCTTTATCCATTTCTTGATACAGTAATGCTGTCCCATATCTCCCAAATTAGGCTGTTGGGTTATACCCAGATAGAAAACTCTATTAATGCCAGGTTTAAGATTTGCTATCATTTGACAATCAGCATTTCTATGTCTACGAATTTTATACTCTCTTATACCATCGGTGATAGGACCATACAACCAACGAAGATATTTTACTCTGTAATTATTTAGTGTTGATAACATTTTTAATAATATTAAACAAATATGAGCTATACTAAAATATCTTTCTTCTTATATGGAGTTCATGTAATAAAACTCCTATATCTCCTTTGAGTATTTTTAAATTGCTTATCTTTTTATTTGAGACAGGTGGAAAATATTTCAGATGGAGATCAATAATATTCTCACCTTTACTTTCTTTTTCCCAGAATTCCTCGTAGGAAGTGGGTTTGGGTTGAGGCATTACATAATTAGGATTACATTTAATTACTTCTGAGAACAAACGTTCATCAATCACTAATTGACTTTTTATATGTTCAAATAAAAAACGTCCTTTGAGAGAATTTACTAAAACAGAAGATGTTCCATTACGAAATGATCTGAACTTGAGTTGTTTTAGTTTATACCCCCAAAAATCGGCCAAAGTGATATCTGCGACTCTTTCTGGTATCGCATATGAACAATGAAAGCAATTTTCTCTTAAAAAGTAATTTGTAACAAAACCTCTGAAATAGAAATCTTTTGCAATAGAACTGCAATAAACAGAACCATCATCAAAAGTGTATTTCACACATGTATCGTATTGACCTGTAACTTTATTACGAAAACGGATGTCTACTACTTTTTTATTGTTTTCTTTTTCTACTTGACTAATTCTCTCACGTAGCATTGATAAAGAAGGAATACCATGACACAAAATCTCTACTGTATATAGATTATCGTAATCCTTCATTAAAAAAGATTTTAAACCCGCAACTTGGCATGGTGTTCCAACAAATAATACTTTTCTTTCGGATTTTAAGTATGTACGTATTTGAGTATAAACACCATTTATATTACTATATGTATATTTTGATCCCTGAAACTGATGCAAGTCTTCAATACGATCACAACAGATGTGTTCTGCGTGATCTATATTCCATCTGCACCCACAAAAAACACCTCCATTTTCTACAATCCATTTAGACAATTCATATGATATGCCACCTGAAGTTGAGAACCACCGATTGGAAGAGTCTTTTGTCCATGCTGCATAAACTGTTTCTTGGGCTGGATTTTTCTTCTGTGGATTAATAGCAGGACATATCTTTGTGCATTTTTTACAATTGACACAAATGGATTGGTCTATTTGTGGATAGACAAATCCTCTGCTATTTTCTTCCATATGAATAGCTTGAACAGGACAAGCCTCTTTGCAAGCTTGACATCCTGTACATAGTTCATAGGAACAAATTTGGTTCATAGCTTTATTTATTTTATTTTAGCTTTTATCTTTTCATTTACAAATATTCTTTCTTGGCTTGTTAATCCAACAAAGTAAATGGATGCAATAGTCAATAATACACAAATAGAGCAATTAACTATAAATTCGACTATTTTGTATTCAAAATGTACTTTTGTCATAAATAGCATAATTATAGCAGGAGTAAGCATCACAAGGAACGATCTTAAAAATGCTTGTTTTGTCCATAACCAAACAGGATATGTTGGTATTTTTTTTAGTACCATATAAAGACGATAAGGAATCATTAGTAGCATTACAAACGATCTTACTATTATCGCACTGTATGGTGGAAAACCAAGTGATAAAACAATCCAACCTATAAAGAAACATAGCGAAAAGATGACAGCCGACCAAATCTGATAACTACGCAAATTCTTATCTGAGTAGTTTATCATCCAAAAAGGAGCAGATATTGTCTCAAAATATATTGACAAAAGCGTGTAAATACAGAATTCTATAGCATACTGAGGATAATCACCAAGCCAAATTGATAGGAAATTGTGAACTTGGAAAATAATTGGCAACATGAAAAACATAACCAAATAACTTGATATTCGTGAACAACGAATTGATAATTTAGAAAGTTCTTCAAAATCTTTTTTTACGTATAATTTTGTGATTTGCGGGTGAAAGGCCACCTGAAAACTGCTAACAAAATTAGATACGATGTGAGTGATTTGATTACTGATGCCCATAGCTGCATTTGCCGCAACTGTAAAGAACATATTTACAAGAACTGAAACACCTTGATTTGTTAAGACTACAGAAGCTTGTCCAAATAAACTCCATCCCATAAAGCCAAACATTTCCTTTAGCAATTTTTTGTCATGAGGCATTTTGAATTTACATTCTGAAAAATGACTTAAACAATATAATCTATAGATGAAATTTATAATTATAGTAGATAAAAGCATTGTAATAGCATAAACTATTAGTTTATCCCCAGAAATGAAATATAATACTAATACTCCAATGAGTTTCAACACAGCTTCTACAACGGAGTAATATGCATATATTGACATTTTTTCATATGCAGTAATTGCTGCTGTGTATGGTGCTTGCATAATACCAACAATTGCAGACACTATGGAAAGTTGGTAAACAACATTAGCAGCAAACATTCTATCTTCTGGAATGTTTAGCACAGCATTTACAATATACAATCCGATTATCTCCGCAATTGCAACAATTACTAAAGATATGATTCCATGCGACAATAATGCAACACTAAACACATTACGTCTACTATCGTCAGTTCCCGTAGCTATTTCTGCCGTTATATATCGGCGTGTTGCTGTTGTTAAGGCTTGGTTGATAAAGGTAAAGAATACAATAATTCCACCTACTATATTATATATACCGTAATTATCAACACCAAGTATTCGGAATGTAATACGCGTAGTAAAGAGCGAAATAACCATCATGACAATCATGCGCGCATACATATACAGCGTATTTTTAGCTATTCTTTTATTATTTGCTGATGTTTCTGACATTAAAATTCTATTTAACTATTTTGAATATGTAATTCTCTTATTATTATGTGAATAATATATATCCATAAATATTTTACGCTCTACGTATATGCAATTCTATCGCCTCCTTATGCTCTCGTGCAAAAGCCTTAGCGTCTTCCACAACCAACGCCAGATAACCACCGCCACCAGCACCCGGCATCTTCCATGCCAGCACACCAGGCATTGCGCTATATGTACGCGTCCACTTTTCCGCAAGCTGATGCTTGCCGCTGATTTTCAGCGGTTTCCTTAAACTTATTTTTTTCGATTATTTTGATTTTTTTGCTATGCGGGCAGATAACAAGGCAGGCAGCACGTCAGGTCGGCACCGTCCCTTGCCGTCCGCTGTCGCTCCAATAGGGATTTCTGGTAGTCCTCCACGTTACGCTTCATTATCTTGCAACTCTCGATCACCTAATACATGAACGCGTTGTGCCCAGCCGACCTCTCGCTTCCGATGTTCCCGGCGTTCTTCAGGCTCATCTTTATCCGACGCATCATCTGCTCGCTGAGGTTGTTCGACAGTTCCACGTCGCCACACTCAAGTACCCTCTTCATCGCAGGCCATTCTCCCATCGCATATTTCAGGGTCTTCCTCAGCAGTTCGCCGCAGCCCGCGAAGTCAGACTTCCGGAACACCTCCAGACGCTCCTCTATCCTCCTCATTATGTCAGCCGTGTTCCCCGGCTTAAGGCGCTCCGCAAGTCTTGCCGCCCCGGTCAGTCCATGCTCGGCGCAGTGGTGCTCCACCGAGAACATCCTGCCGAACTCGTCTTCAAACCACATCGCCTCCGCCTCGTTCTCGATGACCGCCTCCACAAAGCCCCTGCGGATATGGACAAGGCATGCCGACCTGCGGCCTTTCTTCACACCTTCCGACTCTGACCCTTCCGCGGCTTCCCTGCTGTCGAATATCTTATAGACCACATATCCGTCCGTCGTGTAGAAGCCGAGGAAGCCATCGAGGAACGGACGGATGGCCGCCGCTCCGCGGCTGCCGTTCTCATACAGGAACCACGCCAGGTTCACGCTGTTCGCGCGGACGCCCCACATGTACCTGTTCTTGTAGTGGCGCTCCCGCGTCTCCCCGTCCGCGCACCCCACAAGCACGCGCGTCTCGTCAAGCATCAATATCCACGACTTGCGGACCTCCGCGCGCCAGCAATCCTCCAGCTTCGACGACAGCCACTCCATCGCGTTGTGGACGTGCTCACCCAAAACACTGGGCGATATGTTCACTCCGCTGTGGTTGAGCTTCTGTACCACCTGCTCCAGCGGGGTGTGGTACAGATACTTCTCGCACAGGATGTTCGCCAGCATGTCCGTCCCGAACATGCAGTTCGGAACCGGGCGCCCTGCCTCCAACACGTCCGTGGTCTTGTACTCGTCCTCGGTCTTGCTACGCACATGGGCCGCCTAGTAAAGATGCTCCTCGTAGCG
>ERZ870047.79-NODE-79-length-14751-cov-4.069579_pt1 | contig 14751 bp, 16 predicted proteins | sample MGYA00521268_ERZ870047 | MGnify/ENA primary metagenome ERZ870047 (study PRJEB32232, sample SAMN07284960) | human gut metagenome | biome: human-associated habitat; material: feces | host: Homo sapiens | place: Tanzania | collected 2014-01-26 ... | reverse complement strand
GTAGTTGCTGCAGTCCGCCGAGCCGCCGGTAGGAAAGTCCGGGTAGATCGTGAAGTCCTCGCCCTGGAGAATCTTGATCGATGCGTCGATCAGCTCGTTGAAGTTGTGCGGCAGAATTTTGGAGGCCATGCCGACGGCGATTCCCTCGGTACCCTGTGCGAGAAGCAGCGGGAAGCGTACCGGCAGTTCGGTCGGCTCCTGGTTGCGCCCGTCGTAGGATGTCATCCAATTGGTGATCTTCGGATCGAAGACGACCTCCTTGGCGAACTTGCTCAGACGGGCCTCGATGTAACGGGGAGCCGCGTTGCTGTCGCCGGTCAGAATGTTACCCCAGTTACCCTGGCAGTCGATCAGAAGTCCTTTCTGGCCAAGCTGCACAAGGGCTCCTAGAATGGACTGGTCGCCGTGAGGGTGGTACTGCATCGCCTGGCCGACGATGTTTGCAACCTTGGTGTAGCTCCCGTCATCCATCCTGAACATCGCGTGCAGCACACGCCTCTGTACCGGCTTCAGTCCGTCAACGATGTGAGGCACAGCCCTTTGTAGAATGACGTAGGAGGAATAGTCCAGGAACCAGTCCTTGAACATTCCAGAAAGCTTGTACTTCTTGCTGTCGGAACTCAGCAACTTGTCGTATTTTCCTGAAGATTTAGCCGTTGTCTCGTCGATCGGCGCCTCGTTCAGTTCCTCGTCCCCGCTGCCTCCCTCCGGAGTCTCTATGTCATCCCACTCGTCGTGTGCCATGCTATAATATTCCTTTAATTATTATTCCTCGTAGCCGTACCTGCGGAGTTCCTTGCGGTTCTCCCTCCAGTCCGGATTGACTTTCACGAACAGCTGAAGGAAGACTTTTTTCTGGAAGAAGTCCTCCATCTCCAGCCTGGCCTCCATGCCGGTCTTCTTGAGAGCCGCCCCGCCCTTGCCGATGATGATGCCCTTCTGGGAGTCACGCATCACGTAGATGACCGCGCTGATCTCGTACCTGTCCCTGCCTTCCTTGAAGGCCTCCACAACCACCTCGCAGCTGTACGGAACCTCCTGGCTGTAGTTCTCCAGAATCTTCTCCCTGATGATCTCGGAGGCGAAGAAACGGAGGTTCTTGTCGGTGAACTGGTCTTTGTCGAACCACGGCGGCGCGACCGGAAGTCCGCTCATCACGGCATTCAGTACACTCTCAAGGTTGAACCTTTCCTTTGCCGACACCGGAATTATGGTGGCTTTCGGAAGCTGTTCCTGCCAGTAGGCGATGAGGTCGGTCACAGTCTTCTGGTCGCTGACATCGATCTTGTTGATGACAACCACCACCGGACAATCCAGCTTCTGGAGTTTTTGAATATATTCAATGTTCTTGTCGCTCTTTTCAACCACGTCCGTCACGTAGAGGATGATGTCCGCGTCTCCGATGGCGGCGTCCACGAACTTCATCATATCCTCCTGCAGACGGTAGTTCGGCTTGAGCATGCCGGGAGTGTCCGAGTAGACGATCTGGCAGTCGTCGGTGTTGACGATGCCCATGATCCTGTGCCTGGTGGTCTGCGCCTTCGCCGTGACGATGGACAGTTTCTCTCCTACCAGGGCATTCATAAGCGTGGATTTGCCAACATTCGGATTACCGATGATGTTGACAAATCCAGCTCTGTGTTCAGTGTGTTTGTCCGGACTAGACATAGGCCCCCATCTTGAGGACATTGACCTCGCCCTCGCTGAGGTATCTCCACTCGCCCTTCTTGAGGCCCTTCTTCGTGAGGCCGGCGAAGTAGACCCTGTCGAGAGCCTTCACGTCGTAGCCGAGGGATTCGAAGATCCTTCTGACGATCCTGTTCTTGCCGGAGTGGATCTCGATGCCGAGACGTCTGTGGTCCTCGGCGTCGATATATTCAAGCTCGTCGGCCTTGATGTTGCCGTCGTTGAGGTCAAGTCCCACCGTGAGGATCTTCTCCTTGTCTGCCTCCTCAAGCGGTTTGTCGAGGATGACCTGGTAGATTTTCTTCTTGTTGTAGGAAGGGTGGGTGAGCTGCTCGGCGATCTCGCCGTCGTTGGTGAACATCAGCACACCGGTGGTGTTCTTGTCGAGCCTTCCGACAGGGAACACCCTCAACTTGCATCCCTTGAGAAGATCCATGACGGTCTTCTCGGCGTGAGGGTCGCTCGCGCTGGTGACGAAGCCTTTCGGCTTGTTCATCACGATGTAAACCTTCTCCTCGCCCTTGAGTCTCTCTCCGTTGAAACGGATGTCGTCCTTGAGGACGTTGACCTTTGTCCCAAGCTCGGTCACAACCTCGCCGTTGACGGTCACAACGCCGGCCTGAATGAAGTTGTCAGCCTCGCGGCGTGAGCACACTCCGGAATTGGCGATGTACTTGTTCAGACGTATCTCTTCCTTGATAGGTGTAGGAACGTTGTCGTTGTCGGAAAAAGCCGCGTCAACCTGTGGCTTCCTTGAAAGCATCTGGTTGATTCCGGCCTCGTCAGCCTCGGTGAAATGCGGCTCGTCCTTGCGCCCGAACTTCTTCGGGCCCTGGTGGCCGGCGCCTCTGCCGGCTGAGAAACCTCCCTGCTTAGGGCCGAATCCGTGGCCGCCGGCCGGTTTTCTTGAATATGACGGCCTTCTCTCGCCGCCTTCCTGGCTGCCGCCGTAACTTCTTCTCTGTCCATAGGATGGACGGCCCTCGCCGAATGAAGGACGGCTCTGTCCGTATGACGATCTTCTCTCCTCTCCCTCGGAGTTGTTGCCATAGCTTCTTCTCTGTCCGTAAGACGGCCTGTCCCCGTAGGAAGGACGACCCTCGCCGAATGAAGGGCGACCGTAGGATGATCTCCTCTCGCCTCCATCGTAGTTGTTGCTGCCATAGCTTCTTCTCTGTCCGTAAGACGGCCTGTCCCCGTAAGAAGGACGGCTCTGTCCGTAAGATGAAGATCTTCTCTCTCCGCCTTCGGCGTTGTCACCGTAGCTTCTGCGCTGGCCATAGCCACCGCTGCGGTCTCCGTAGCTGCTTCTGCGGTCTGATGAATATCCTCCTCTGCTGTTGCCTCCACGGCTCTGATAACCACCGCGCTGGCCGTAGCCGCCACGATTGTCGCTGGAGTAACTCCTGTGATTGTCGTAAGACTTGTACTCTCCGTCAGCGGAGGATGAAGCGGCAGGCACTACCTTCTTTCTTGGCCTGAGTTTCCTGCCCTCAGATGAATAACCTGTTTTTGGTCCTTCTGCAGCGTAATCCCTACGCTCCTCGTGGTTTTCTTGACCACCATTGAAATTTTCTTCCATAATGTTTGTGGCTCACGCCATTAATTAAAAATAAATAAGTAAAAAGTTTTTCTATTGTAATTTGAAAACGTATGTTATCGTTCCTTGCTGGAGCGCCGGTGCGTCAGCGCTCTGGTTGAAGTGTGTCTGCAAGGCCGCGGCCCTTGCCGCCGCCCAGAGTTTGGAGTTGTTCACTGTCGTTCCCTGTCCTCCGGGGACGGCCTTTGTCACATTGCCGTAGTTGTCAACCCAGATGTCCACCACGACGGTGCCGTAGTCCTGCTCTGAATATGCCGGCCTTGGAATCGCCCCGAGCGTGTTCCTTCCTTTCAGCCTCGCGTTAGGTGTCCCTTCGGCCTTCCCGCTGGAGGTGTTCCCCTTTGAATGTCCGGCCTTGAACTCGTTCTTCGGGTCGGAAGCACCGTGAGGCGCGTTCGAGGAGTCCTTCTTGCTCATCCCCGGGAAGAGGGCGTTCTTGTTGATCTCCTCTTTCTGGACAGGTGTCTCCACATCGCCGAAATCGTCCGGCTTAGCCTCGGCGGTCTTGTTCGCCTTCTCGGACCGGTGAGGCGACTCGCTTCTTTGTATCAGCTCCACCGGCTTGGTCTTGTCGATCTCCTCGGCCTGTGGCTGCCGTCCTCTGTTCTGTCTCCTGACAGGCTGCGGCTCGTCCTCGCTGAAATCCACGAGAAATGTCTGCTCCTGTGGCGGAGGGTAGATGTACTTCATCCCCGTGAACACGCATAGCAGGCAGGCAAGCACATGAACCGTGACCGTGAGAACGATCCCGGTCACCGTGGAGACCTTGGCCTCTTTCTGTCTGTCACGAAGGTACGGTTTCATCATTCCGGCTGCGTGGCTAGGATTACCTTGTAGTGGTTACGCTTCGCGATGTTCATCAGCGAAACCACCTCCTTGATCGGCACGCTCTCGTCAGAGTAGATGGAGAATGTCGGATCCTCTTCTGTCTGAAGCAGATCGACCAGATCGTCCTCCAACTCGGAGTACTGCACCGGTGTCTCGCTTCCGTTCAGATGGTAGGTGTAGGTGTCGTCGCCCCAATCCTTGATCGAGACGGTGACGGTAGGCTTGGCTGAGACCTGCCCCGTGCTCTTAGGAAGCAGGAGCTTCAGCGCGTTCGGATTGACCAGTGTCGAGGTGATCAGAAAGAAGATCAGCAGCAGGAACACCAAGTCAGTCATCGAAGACATCGCTGTGTCCGACAAGACCTTTGTGGTTCTCTTGAATGCCATGGACTATCTCTCCTCCCCGTTGTCTGCAGGCTCGTGCAGAAGATCCATGAAGTCGATGGTCGCGTTCTCCATCATGAACATAAGGTTGGAGATCTGGGCGACCAGATAGTTGTAGCCGAAGTAGGCGAGGATGCCGACGATAAGACCGCCCACCGTGGTGATCATCGCCGTGTAGATACCGCTCGAAAGCAGTGTGATGTCGATGTTGTTGCCCGCGTTCGCCATATTGAAGAAGGCCTGCACCATACCGAGCACGGTTCCGAGGAATCCGATCATCGGGGCGCCTCCGGCGATGGTGGCGAGCATCGGAAGACCCTTCTCAAGCCTTGCGATCTCTACGTTACCCATGTTCTCGACGGAAGTCTGGATGTCAGCGAGAGGCCTGCCGATGCGCTCGATTCCCTTCTCCACGAGACGCGCCACCGGAGAGTCATATTTCTGGCAAAGCGATACAGCAGACTTCACCTTCCCTTCATGAATATAGTCGCGGATGTCCCTCATGAAGTTTTTGTCGACCTGTCCAGACTTGTGGATCATCCACCATTTCTTTCCGAATATGTAGATGGCGATCACTGACAGTATCGCCAGTACGATCATCAGCCAGCCACCCTTTGTGGCCATCTCGATAAGGGAAAACGACTGCTCGACCTGCTGTGGAGCAAGATCGGCAACAGGTGCGGCTGCCTGTGCCATTTCATCAGCCATCCCGGCTGCCGCTGAATCCAGGCCAACGGCCTGCAAAACTTGGAACAACATAATTATTACGTACGTTTTTATTGTTTTCAAAATCTCAGGCGTGCCTAACTGCACATTTCACGCCACCAAACCACAAAGGTACGCAAAAATATTCAATACTCGTGACAAAAAGTGCAGTGTCTCAAGCCGCGGATCAGTCGATGCGGAACGCTTCGATCTCTTTGTTGAGGGTGTCCAGGATCTCCATCTTGGTGTTCAGGAGGTCGTCGGAGATGTCAACCTTGTAGTAGTGAGGGTTGATCAGGCGTCGTTCGGATGGGCTGAAGTGCGAGAGGACGTTGTTGTAGAAGGCTTTCTTCTCCGTCAGCGTGTGGCTTCCGGCGCAGATCCCGCCGTTTCTTATGACCTGATGCTGAAGGGTTCTCCAGGAATATTCACCGGCCTGGAAGATCTTGTACTTGTAGCGGTCCTGCTCGTCGTAGATCGTGAAGGTCTCGCCGGATTCGATCCTTCGGGAGAGGGAGTCCCCGCGAAGGCAGGTGACGTCGGCTTTGTAGATCTCTCCGAGATCCGGGTCTTTCTTCGTGATTCTGTAGGTGATCTGGAAGCCTGGGTTGATCAGTTTGATCCTGTCCTCGGAGCGTTTCAGGACCGGCTGGCCGTCGATCTGGACCAGTTTGTAGACGTTGCCGAAGCAAGGGGCGGCCTTGCTTGTGGCGATCGCGTCACCGACACCGTAGCAGTCAATGCGCGCCCCCTGGCGCTCAAGATCCGAGATGAGATACTCGTCAAGAGAGTTGGTGGCGAAGATCTTGCAGCCCGTAAGTCCGTGGTTGTCAAGGATCCTGCGGACTTTGACGGAGAGGTAGGCGAGGTCGCCGCTGTCGAGTCGCACGCCGTAGCCGTAGGGATATTCATTGTCGATGCCGCATTCCTTGAAGGAGCGGATGGCGTTGAGGATTCCGCATTTGAGGGTGTCGTAGGTGTCGATCAGGAGGATCAGGTTCTCGCCATGATGGGTGTTGATGTAGTCTTTGAAGGCCTTGTGCTCGCCTTCGACCGTGCTGCCGTAGGCGGTGACGAAGCTGTGGGCCATCGTGCCTGTGGAAGGGACTCCGTTAAGGACTCCGGTGAGGATGTTGGAGGTGCTGGCGCAGCCGGCGATGATGGCCGCCTTGGCTCCGTAGGTGGCAGCCCACGGGCCGTGCGCCCTTCGGGATCCGAATTCGCTGACCGGGCGGTTGGTGGCGCGGCAGACCCTTGAGGCCTTGGTCGCTACAGCCATCTGATGGTTCATGATGCAGAGGAGCGGAGTCTCCAGAATCTGTGCTTCGATCAGCGGAGCCTCCACCGTGATGATCGGCTGGTTGGGGAAGGCGATCTCGCCCTCGCGCATCGCGTAGACGTTGCCGGTGAACTTCAAGGTGGAGAGGTACTGGCGGAATCCGGCATATTCCTCTCCAGGGAGAAACCTTTCGTAGAATTCCGGTTCCGCCTTGCCGAGGTTCATGATGCATTCGATGGCTTCCTGTGTGCCGCTCACCACAGCCCAGTTGTTGTTCTCCGGTGCTTTTCTGTAGAACATGTTGAAGACCGCGATGGTGTCCTTCCTGCCGGTTTCGTAGAAGGATTTGCCCATCGTGTACTGGTACTTGTCTGAGCAGTAGGCGAAGTCTTTGATGTTGATTCCGTTGTTTGATTCCATTTCCTATGTGTTTTGGCCGTGGCCTTTTGTTGTCTGTTGTGGTGATTATTGCCTGCCGTGGCGGATGCCGTCCTCCTCAAGAACGATGTCGAGGATCCGTTTGGCGGAGGTGTTGTCGCCTGAGGTGACAAGCTCGATGCGAGGTTCGCTTGGAGCACTGCCCTTTCCGGTCGCCGGGCCAGCCGGTGTGGCCGCCTCTGAAAGCGGCAGCCCTTCCTCTCTCATCACATCGACGAGGTGCCTTGCCACCGCCGGCGCCGGATCGATGATGCGCACGTCCGGCCCCGCTACCCTCTGGATAACGTTCCGGAGGAAAGGGTAGTGCGTGCATCCCAGCACGATTCTGTCCGCCCCTGCGTCCAGAAGCGGCCTGAGGCTTCTCCTGACAGTCTCCTCAGCCACCGGTCCGTCCAGAATCCCTGCCTCGACAAGTTCCACGAATCCTTGCCCGACATGTTCCACGATCCTGACATCGTCTTCGTAGATCCCTTTGGTAGTGAGGTATTTGGATCCCTTGAGCGTGCCTGCCGTGGCCAGCACGCCGATCACGCCGGTCTGCGAGCTCAGCGCCGCCGGTTTGACAGCAGGCTCCATCCCGATGAAGCGGACGGGATATTCATTCCTCAGGGTCGTGATTGCCGCCGCCGTGGCCGTGTTGCATGCCACCACGATGATCCGCGCGCCCCGCGAGAGAAGGAATTCCGTGATCGCCCTGCTGCGATCCTGAATGAACGGCAGCGACTTTTCCCCGTACGGACAGTTGGCGTTGTCGGCGTAGTAGACATAACTTTCCTCCGGAAGAAGCTTTATGATCTCCCGGAGCACGGACAGCCCGCCGGATCCTGAATCGAAAATGCCGATCATCGTCCTCTACATAAATTTAAATCAAAGATACAACAAAGAAATGAAAAATGAATATCTTTGTGAGGTTGTGCCCGGGATGCGGGTGCGGTATTCCTGAAAAATGACGAATATGAGTCCAATGAATATGATAGGGCGCGCGGTTCTGGAGGCTGAACTGGCGCTGGGACTTCTCGGGTGCGAGAAGACCAAGACTGACAATAACAAAACAGGCGCTCCTTCTCCTGTGATCGCCAAGGCGGATCAGTATGCGATCGATGTGCTTGGGACGTACTATCTCTGGAATGATGAGATTAAGAAGGATCTTGTCAGACTTTCTCCGGACACTTGCCGGATGCCGATGGAGGTCGTGAAGAGCATCCGCTACCACGAGGGCGGCAAGGAGGTTGACAAGTGGACGATGCTTACCGATGACCTGCTGTCGTTCAAGAAATCCATCCAGGGTCAAGGCCTTACCTATGGCTATGATCTACAGCTTGGAAAGTTCAGTGACAGGGCCGGAGAGTACTTCCTCGTGGTGAGCTATGTCTGCAAGGACGGGCCTGCCATGAACGCCGGACTGAAGCGCGGCGATGTCATCATAACCCTTGACGGCAAACCTATCACGAAGGACAATGTCTACAACGCCTTCAACACTTACTCGGTCGCCCTGGGCGTGACGAATGTGGAGGGCGACCACATCTCGGGCAAGGTCAGGACTGTCAGGCTCAAGGCGGTGGACATGTACGAGGATCCGATCCTGGTGACGGAGACCTTCGAGTTCGGTGGCAGAAAAGTCGGCTACCTTGTCTATAATGGTTTCGACCTGAAGTCCTCCGAGGCTCTCCCGGAAGTGTTCAAGGAGTTTAAGTCCAAGAATATCGACGAGCTCATCATCGACCTTCGGTACAATGGCGGCGGCTACGCCTTCACGGAGAACATCCTTGCGTCGATGATCGCGCCTCAGGCCAATGTCCTGGCCGGGGACGTGTTCCAGACGGAGGTATACAATTCCATTCTGGCGGATGTCTGGAAGCAGCAGGGTGAGGACACGAAATCGCGTTTCTCGACAAGGCACAAGCTGAGCAGCCAGGACATCGAGGTGGATGTTTCCGACGCCAATCCGGGACTTTCCAAGGTCTACGCCATCGTGTCCGGAGGCACAGCCTCGGCCTCGGAGGGCTTGATTGTCGGCCTGATGCCTTACATGGACGTTACGCTGGTCGGTACTCGGACCCACGGGAAGTACTGCGCCGGTATTCTGCTGGCTCCCAAGGACTTCTATACCAGCCGTTACGATTACACCCTGATCAGGGACTGGGGAATGTACGTGATGATCAGCAAGTTCGCTGACTGCAACGGCAACAATGCCTCCATCCCGGACGGCATTCCGGTGGATTTGGAGGCGAAGGACAATCCGTTGGACGGCTACCAGTTGGGAGACGAGAACGAGACGATGCTCCGCGCCGCCCTTCAGGCCGCCGGCAAGACCTATCCTAAGTCCGCGTCTGTGACTCGTTCATATTCAAAGGCCATCGACCTCACCCCTCTTGACCACGGCGCTCCGAGAGGCATCCTCATCAGGACGGATCTTCCGCCATTGTCCCTTAAAATCCCCGTTATACCCACTTCCCTCCAATAAAAATCGTAAGGGCGGACGAAGATTAACCCTCTTCATTGGCCCTTACCCAAAAGAAAAGCCCTGGAAGAAGCTCCCAGGGCCGCACCATACTAAGTAATGCTACCAAACAATTACGCGAATATGGCGTTCAGGTCTTTGTCCAGCGCACGGAATCCGGATTCGATTCTTTCCTCCTGAGCTTTCCGTGGCTTGGTTCCGTTGATGTATCCCCAAAGCTGCTTTTGGTTGATGCCTGTTAGTTTTTCGAGGCCGGCCAATGAGAGGATACCCGAATTGACATAGTACTGCATCAACGAGACCGCGTCAATCTTGTAGGAGAAGGAATATTCCCCGTCAAGGAAAGCTGGGTACTTGAACCCTTCTGCGATAGCCGTCTCCTTGTAGAACCTGATCTGCTGCATCATATCAGCCTTTGCCTCCTCGATGGTGGCTCCAGCGCCAGAGAATATTTCCTTGCTGCAATAGACGTTGAAAGTTCCGTCCGTAGCTCTTTCGATTATTGCCTCTATAACCATAACTCAATTCTTTTATTTGTTGTGATATGGGGCTTATTTCAACCCCATATCCTTTTTCATCTTGTTTTCAAGCCCCTTGCCCAACTCTTTCCCTTTGTGGTAGGGAACAGGGTAAGTCCGGCTTCCCTTTCTGTAGATCACGTGGCTTCCGGACTGCCTTAGCCTTTCCCAGCCATTCGCCTTGACAAGGTCGTGAAATTCATCATACTTCATATCGCATATTGTTTGGTGTTGCAAAGGTAGTAATATTTCCATTGATTACAAAATTTAACAATAGAAAATTTACGCTTATTATAGAAATAAAAAAGCCTGGCATTTAGGAAATACCAGGCTGTGAACGAGCTAAAAAGGAGGTGTTATTTCCTATGCTCAACAACTTCATTGCTGTTGCAAATTTAGTGAATCTTTCCTTTTTATCCAATTTAGCTGACATAAAAGCTAAAAGCGGGAGGATACTCGCAATATCCTCCCGCCGTACACTACCCGAAGCTACTTATTCTTCGGTTTTGGAAACCTGAAGAACTCTTTGTTCTTCGGGTAGATGATTTTGCCGTTTCTGCGAACATAGCGGCAAAATACATACTCTTCGGAGCCTTGCTCTTCAGAGTTTTTGAGAATCTTAGATGAATACATCTGAATAGACGCAGCATATTTGAAACTGCGTAGATTTCAAAGAGCCCGGTTTTTGCGAGAAACCGGGCTCTATAGGCGGAGATGGATGAGACGGAGCGTTTCATTGTCTCCATTCAAATGTTATCACCTAACAATCTCGTTGGCAAAGTTAGTCATTCTTAGTTTGACTTCCTACTATTCCGTGAAAAATGTATTGCGTTTGTATTGCGAATGTGTTTACGAAAAAGCGGCACCCGAAAGGATGCCGCTCCGGCCGCGTCTCCTGACGGCCATTTACCAAAAGAAACACGATCTGTTGAAACTAACAGACTGAACTGGAGACTTAGAGGTTGTCGGCCGCACGCCGTATTCTGTCAGCAAGGTCGCAAAGCGCGCCTTTCAGCTGCTGGAGTTCTTCGGGGGTGAATCCACCTTCACCCCCGTTCCCGTCAATGCCGTTGAGTTTGTTGTAGAACCAAGGTACAGACTTGTTGAAATAGTCTTTGGCGATGTGTGCCCAAGATATGTTGAGATCGATGTCCTTCAGTTTCTGCCTTACCTTTGAGTCCTTGATGGCCTTGATCTGTGATGCTCTTTTTTCTTCGATGTTCATAATGTTGTTTGGTTTAGAGGAGGCTCTTTCGAGCCTCCTTGTTTAAGAATCAAGTAACTTTTCAAAAAGTTCTCTGATGTAGATCTCGAGTTCCCAAGAGGGATTGTGTCTCGACTTCTTGAAGTTCCTTATCATCTCGATAAGTTCTTTCTCTTCGTCTGTAAGTTCCATTTTACTTTGTGTTTTATTTTGGTATCACAAAGGTACTATAAAATATTATAGTATGCAAATTTTCAGACAATTATTTTCAAAATAATCACTTGATTTTGCCCTCTGAACTGGCCGCACCGCTTCTCCTCAGAGCCTGACCGATGATGTCGAACTCCAGCTCCTCGTTCAGGATCTTTCTCAGTGCCTCGTCCAGCTGGTAGAATGCTGCGTTCATCGATTTGATCTGCATATCGAGCCGTCCGTCCATCAGACCCTCTTTCCGCTCGTACATCTGTCTTTCCCATTCCGCGAATCGGTCTGCGATTTGGAACAATTCCATTCTTGTCTCGATGATGAACGAATCCGCTCCGAGTCCGTGGTTTTCAGCGGTTGCTCCAGCCGCGTTGCCTGAATAATTAGTGGTAGTCATAACTAATTGAATATAAAATCCCTCCGCTAAGGTCTGACTACCACATACCTGCCTTACGGCATAATGCTGTTGTGGCTTTCGCCAGCAACGACCATACGGAGGGAAAATTTCCCTTAAAAATATGTCTGCAATCTATTACGGTGGTGAATATTGCCGTAAAATAGAATGCTAAGTATGTAGTAGTCGAAGGCAAAGGTAACGAACATTTCCGAATATCCAAGCGTTTCTTCAAAAATTACATTTCTTCCCGAACACGGCTTTCAGTTCCTCGTCCGTGTCCGGATCACGTCTAATCCGGCGGTAATCGGAGCTGAAGGTGATGCTGACAAGGCGTTCCTGATGGCAGATGCAGATCAGGCCGATGATGGCTTCGTAGTCTCGTGGTGAGACCTGAACGAGATAGTCAACCCATTCCAGAAGAGGAAGACTCCGCAGCCAGTTCACGTACACCCGCCGCCTGGCCGCAATCACATTGGCGTACCTGTTCCGGAACGCCTCCTCCTGCTCCCTGGAATACAGGACATATCTCCTCAGGTCTTCCATCACTCCTCCCAAAGTTCGGCATCAACCGCTTCGGCTGGCTCGGTGACCGATGGGGGAGTGCTGGCCGCCGAGCGGTTATCCCCGATCTCCAACGTGTCGGTGGAGATGTCAAGGTCAATGCCGTAATTGACCTTCAGCGCGTCATAGTCAAAGACCATCGCCGTGGTGACGCGGCTCTTGCCGGTCTCCGGATTGCTCGACACGTAGGTCTTGTTCTCCAGCAGCTTGAACCGCATCGACTTGGCCGTACCTATGAACTCCGGCGAATGCTCAAGATAGTACTTCAGCGAATCCCTCGGGATCACCTTGCCGTTCACGTCCTTGCCCTCCTTCATATAGAGAGCCGAAAGCCGCTGGAAAGCCAGATAGATGTACCGCACACCGTGCTTGGGCTCGAACGGAACATCCGACTCCTTGATGGCGAACGGACGGTCCCCGGCGCAAAGCTTATAGTCGATGTTGATGTACGCCTGCCCGGATGCCACCAGATTCTCCACAATCTCCCAGAAGCCAGAAAGCTCGTTGTTCTGCTTTGTCTTCTGGTTCTGATCCACACAACCCTTGCAGCAAAGCTTGAATATCTCCTCGCTGTCAAACGGCACATCGATGTCCGTCCTCAAAGCCCGGTAGGCCGCCAGCAGAATTGCCCAGTTCCTCAGTGTCCTGTCCTCGACATTGTACGAACGCACCCTGTCATTCATATCCGATAGCGTCTCATCCCAAACCCTCCTGAAATCCGTCTGGAACTTGGAGCGCAACTGCAACAACTGGTTCGTCAGATGCGTAAGCCCTCGCTTCTCGATAAGCTTCAGATTCTCGTAGTTCCTCTTCTCCTGGTCGCTGAACGTTGTCTTGCTGAATGTCAGGAACACAAGCCGGTTGAACAGAGCGATGTCGGCGGTCGGCATCTCCTGACCGCTCATCACAACCCCGCAGTCCACAGCCGTGGTCTCACGCCTCTTGTCGTTGTCCATATTCATCCTCGAACGCCCCGCGCCGTCCCATATTCCTTTGAGGAACTCCCGCTTCTCCAGATCAAGGTTGTTCTTATATTCATCGAGATGCACCACCGCGTTGCTCACCTCCGCCACCGCCTCGGCAAGAGCCGCCTTGGTCGTGTTGTTGATGTTCGGCGCGATGTTGCCCGTCACGAAGAAGGAAGTCAGCGAATGACCCAGCTCCGACTTTCCCGTGCCCTTCGGGCCGAACAGATCCAGAATGGGGAACGATGTTGTCACCGATGTCACGACGTCCTTGAACAGCGACGCGAACAGGAAGCAAAGCGCCACCTTGGCGTTGTCCCCGAACACGGTGATGAGTTTCTCTGAATATTCCCGCAGCGTGATGGTGTTGGCCTCCGTATAGACGAACTTCCTTGCCAGCTGGTAGCCTTGGGTGTTGTCCCTTGTGTCCAGCGCGCAACCAGGAAGATAGAACTTCTGACCCTTGATGTCGATGATTCCGTACTTGTCCACCGGCTTGAACGTGCCGTTGTCAAGGCCGCCGTTGCCCCAGGCATAGAAGCCCCATTTCTTCTGCCAACCCAGCTGCTTGATCTCATCGGCCGAAGGCGTGCCGTCATAGAGGAACTTCTTCAGTGAGGTAAGCTCGTTGGCCGTAGCCTCCCAGACATAGTTGCCGGCTGTCTCGACACGAGTCTTGAAATCCGTGAACGACACGAGCTCGCTCTGGTTCAACTTCACCACCGCCTCCTGCATCTTGACATTCCGCAGCGTGAAGATTCTCCTTGCGTTCTTCTCATCCCGGATGTGCAGGATCGGAGTCATCGTGAAGTTGCTCCACCTCACATCGTTCCCGGATCTTGAAGCCCCATAGTAACAGTTGTTCTTGACGTAGAAGCCATAGTTCTGGAGCATCTCCTTGGTTCCGTCCTCTTTCGCCTCCGCCCGCTCCTGATCATTCTTGGCCTTGAAATATTCCTGGTTCCAGATCTTGCCGAACTTGTAGGCCTTCGTGAAGGTCTCCTGGTATATATTAGTTGTGTTTTGGTCCGGCACCTTGGTTAGTAGTTTGCAGACCTCGGTGATCACGGCGGCCTTCTCCGTCTGCGAAGCGGCTGCTTCCATCCATCTCTTGCAGATCCAAGGAATATAATCGTTCGTCCTCTGGAGGTTGCATTCGTCGAACTCGTGCTGGTGCGTCCGGAAGAACTCATCGGCATCCTTGCCAAGATCCGCCGGAAGTTCCATAACTGATACCGAAAGCCCCGCCTCCGTCATCAGCTTGGCGTTCTTCTGGACCGCCTCGATACCGGCCTCGTCTGTGTCCCCGATGATCGTGACCCTTTCGGCCCTGGATTTCAGCAGGTCGATCTGGTCCTGAGTCAAAGCCGTTCCGCACGGAGCCACGGCATTCTTCACCCCGATCTCGTGCAACCGGCATACGTCCAGATTGCCCTCGACAAGGTAAGCCTGCTTCGTGGCGTAGATCTGCATATTCGCCTGGAGCCACCCGAAAAGGATTCCCTTCTTCTTGTACAGTTCA
>ERZ870047.68-NODE-68-length-15618-cov-5.624091_pt1 | contig 15618 bp, 14 predicted proteins | sample MGYA00521268_ERZ870047 | MGnify/ENA primary metagenome ERZ870047 (study PRJEB32232, sample SAMN07284960) | human gut metagenome | biome: human-associated habitat; material: feces | host: Homo sapiens | place: Tanzania | collected 2014-01-26 ... | reverse complement strand
GCCTATAAGCCAAGGCTTATGAATTACAAACGGAATTATCAAGGCAGCAATCATAATAAGTCCAATAATTACGAAAAGTGATATATGTTCTTTACGCCATTTCTTTTTGAAATAAGTCTTGCGCTCATCGAAAGAAAAAGCGCTTGATGCCGCTACTGCGATAATATTTTCGTCTGCCTTTTGTCGGAAGTCCTCATCTGGTATTTTTTCTCCTGCCAGCAAGTCGTTGATGCTGACATGAAACTCCTTGGCAAGCAGCCCAAACATTTCGATGTCTGGCATATAGTTTCCATTTTCCCAGCGAGAAATGGTTTTGTTCGTTACACCTAGTTTCTCGCCCAGTTTCTCTTGCGTGAGTCCTGCCTGTCGGCGAAGGAGTGCGATATACCTTCCGATTTTCATTTGATCCATTGTTCTGCACCTCCTCAGAGAGGATATCGCCTTTCCTGTGAGAAGTCTTCCTCACAAACAGCGAATTGAGGTAAATTCTGATTTGTAAATTTGTTCGGCTTCATATTATCGCATAACAGCACAGAACGTAAGCACAGCCACCGCAGATCAAACTCCGGTAGCTGTTAACTGTGTTACGGACACCCGCCTTGAGCCGGTGTTCTTTTGCGTTTCAGATCACTTGAAAGATAAAAAATTTCAGGTAATTCGTCTCCTCCACGCCCCAGAGAATGGGGTGGTCGGCGCACTGCTGCCGCGCCTCGATCTGCCGCAGCTGTACCCCCGCGTCCCGGGCAGCGCTGCGCAGCATCCTGATGAACAGCTCCTCCGTGGCGAAGTGGCTGCACGAGCAGGTGGCGAGGTAGCCGCCCCGGGGCAGCAGCTTCATGGCCCGGTAGTTGATCTCCTTGTAGCCGGTCATGGCGCTGGCTACGGTTTTGCGGCTCTTGGTGAAGGCAGGCGGGTCGAGGATGATGAAATCGTATTTCCGCGGCTGCTTTTCCAGCTGGGGCAGCAGGTCGAATACGTTGGCCGCCATGCAGTCCATAACGCCGTCCAGCCCGTTGCGGCGGGCGTTCTCCGCCGCGCACTGTACCGCGAACTCCGATACGTCCACGGCGGTGACGTGGGCCGCGCCGCCCCGCGCGGCGTTGAGGGCGAAGGAGCCGGTATGGGTGAAGCAGTCCAGCACCGTCCGCCCCTTGGCAAGACGGGACACCGCCAGACGGTTGTACTTCTGATCCAGGAAGAAGCCGGTCTTTTGGCCGTTCTCAAAATCCACGGTGTAGCGGATGCCATTTTCCACGATGTCCACCGTTGTCTGCGCCGGCGGCGTCTCGCCGGGCAGGGGATACCAGCCTTTGCCCTGCGCCATGCCCTCCAGCTCGCGGATGGCCACGTCGTTGCGCTCGTAGATGCCCCGGATATCCTGCCCATCCTCCCGCAGCACCTTGGCCAGCAGGGGGAACAGTCGAGGCTTGATGCGCTTCATGCCCAGACTCAGCGTCTGGGTCACCAGCACGCTCTCAAACCGGTCCACCGTCAGACCGGGGAACAGGTCGGCCTCCCCGAAGATCACGCGGCAGCAGCGGCTGTCCGTCTCGCCCATCACCGTCTTGCGATACTCCCACGCGTAGCGGATGCGCCGCTCCCAGAAGGCGTCGGAGAAGTCGTCGTTGGCGTTGCGGCTCACCAGCCGCACCCGGATCTTGGAGCGGCTGTTGTAGAACCCGCAGCCCAGCCAGCTGCCCCGGCGGCTCACCACGTCCACCAGCCCGCCGTCCTCCACCGCGCCGTCCACGGCGGTGACCTCGCCCTCGTAGACCCACGGGTGTCCGCCGGTCAGCGCAGCCTCCCCCTTGGGGGTGATGATGATCTTGGGATAGGGACGTGCAGCTTTCATGGTACATACCGCCTTTCATTTCGTGGGCAACATGATAACACATCTTCCCGCCGTTTTCCATATAAATGTGGTGATGACATTCGATGAAAGGGGAATGACCATGCCAAGTGTGTTTCTAAGTCCCAGCACGCAGGAATACAATCCGTATATCACCGGCGCGGGCAGCGAGGAGTATTTCATGAACCTCATCGCCGACGCCATGGAGCCGTATCTCACCGCCAACACCATCCGCTTCGGGCGCAACACGCCGGAGATGACGGCTGCCAGCTCTATCCGGCGGGGCAACGCCGGGGACTACGACTTCTATCTGGCGCTCCACTCCAACGCCAGCACCGACGGCAGCCGGGAGGGCTTCATCCGGGGCATCATCGCCTTCTACTACCCCGGCAGCGCCAACGGCCAGCGTGCCGCCGACATCTTCGTGCGGAATCTCCAGACCATCTACCCACTGCCGGAGAAGGTCTATGCCCGCTCCACCACCACGCTGGGGGAGGTGCGGCAGCCCCGGATGCCCGCCGTGCTGCTGGAGCTGGGATACCACGACAACTACGCCGATGCCCGCTGGATACAAAGCAGCGTCCAGTCCATCGCCGCCAACCTTGTATTGTCCCTGACGGAGTATTTCGGTCTGCCGTTCATCACGCCCATTGCGCCGTGGCGCGGCACGGTACGCACCCAGTCGGGGAGCCTGAATCTGCGGGAATATCCGTCCCCGTCGGGGCGGGTCATCGCGCAGCTGCCGTCCGGCACGGCGGTGACGGTCTACGGCCGCACCGGCCAGTGGTACAGCGTGGGCCGGGAGGGACAGCTGGGCTATGCCGCCGCCGCATATATCCAGTAGCCGCCGGTTGTTGGCAAAATCGAGAAACTGCCCAAAAATCACCGGGGATTTTTGCCGTTTGCCCTTGACAGTTGACCATAATATGTTTACTATTGTATAGGATTATTATCGGGAGGATAGGGGTCCCTTTCGATTATTGTCTATTGGCACATTTTGTGCCGCACAATAAAACCCATCACAACATAGGAGGAATGTACCATGACCACTACTGGCTGGATCGTGGCAGTCCTCTCGTTCGCTGTCGCCCTCGTTCTGGGCTTTGTGGGCTGTCTGCTGATTCAGCGGCGCAAGGCGAAGAACGACCAGCGCAAGATCGAAGACGCCGAGCAGGAGGCTCTGCGTATCGTCAACGAGGCCATCAAGAGCTCTGAAAACAAAAAACGGGAAGCACTTCTCGAAGCGAAAGAAGAGATTTTGAAAAACCGCAGCGAGTACGAGAAGGAAGTCAAGGAACGCCGCGCCGAGCAGCAGAAGCAGGAGCGCCGTTTACAGCAGAAAGAGGAAAATCTCGATCATAAGACCGAGATGATCGAAAAGAAGGAGGAGGCGCTGGCCCAGAAGCACGCCGCCGCCGACAAGGAGCAGGAGGAGATCAAGCTCATCAAGCGCAGCCAGACCGAAATGCTGGAGCGCATCTCCGGCTTTACGGCGGAGCAGGCCAAGGACTACCTGATCGCACAGGTGGAGTCCGAGGTCACCCATGAGACGGCGCTGAAGATCAAGGAGATCGAGGCCCGTGCCAAGGACGAGGCCGACCAGCGCGCCCGTGAGATCGTGGCCACCGCCATCCAGCGCTGTGCCGCCGACCATGTGGCTGAGATCACCGTCAGTGTGGTACCCCTGCCCAATGACGAGATGAAGGGCCGCATCATCGGCCGCGAGGGCCGCAACATCCGGACGCTGGAGACGCTGACCGGCGCCGATCTCATCATCGACGATACCCCGGAGGCCATTACCGTCTCCTGCTTTGAGCCGGTTCGCCGCGAGGTGGCGCGTCTGGCACTGGAGAAGCTCATCGCCGACGGCCGCATCCACCCCACCCACATTGAGGAGATGGTGGAGAAGGCCCGCCGCGAGGTGGACGGCGTCATCCGCGCCGAGGGCGAGCGCGCCGTGCTGGAAACCGGCGTCCGCAGCCTGCACCCCGAGCTGCAGAAGCTGCTGGGCCGTCTGCATTACCGCACCAGCTACGGCCAGAACGTGCTGCAGCACTCTATCGAGGTCAGCCACATCGCCGGCATGATGGCCGCCGAGCTGGGCGCCGACGTACAGGCTGCCAAGCGCGCCGGTCTGCTCCACGATATCGGCAAGGCTCTTGACCACGAGTTCGAGGGTACCCATGTGGCGCTGGGCGTGGAGTACGCCCGCAAGTACCGGGAGAAGGAAGACATCATCCACGCCATTCAGGCGCACCACGGCGACGTGGAGTGCAAGACGCTGGTGGCCTGTCTGGTACAGGCGGCCGATGCTATTTCCGCCGCACGTCCCGGCGCTCGCCGCGAGAATCTGGAGAACTACATCAAGCGTCTGGAGAAGCTGGAGGAGATCACCGGCACCTATCCCGGCGTGGAGAAGAGCTACGCCATTCAGGCGGGCCGCGAGGTTCGCGTCATGGTCAAGCCCGAGCAGGTGTCCGAGGACGAGATGGTCATTCTGGCACGGGAGCTGGCCAAGCGCATCGAAAACGAGCTGGAGTATCCCGGACAGATCAAGGTCCATGTCCTGCGGGAGACGAAGGTCGTGGAATACGCAAAATAAAGACCCCTACAAGCTCCGGAGCGCGTTGCACTCCGGAGCTTCTTTTGCTATAATACCCTTTAGGTGAAAGAAAAGGGAGGTGCCGCTTCGATGAAACGCCTGATCCTGCTGCTCCTGCTGCTGGCGGCGGCACTGTCGCTGTCCGGCTGCCTGACCATCGTGGGGGATGACCCTGCGCCGGAGGAGACGACCGAGCCGGTGGATGTGATCGATACCGTGCCGGAGACGGAGGTCTGGACGCGGCAGCACAAGTCCGTCTGGGGCGGTGAGCCGCAGCCGGTCAGCGCCGTGTTCGAGCGCATTTCCGGCGCAGCCGCCCACGGTATGACCACCGGGCAGGAGCTTCTGCTGCTGGACTTCATGGACTGCTACTACCAGTCCGTCTGCAATTTGCAGGTCATTGATCCCGCCGTACTGTTTACCAACCACGACCAGTCCGCCTACCACAGGACGGTCTGGCGCACGCTGGCGGCCATTCGGCGGATGGCGCCCATCGACCTCCACGCCGAGTCGTACAGCTACGCCCTGCGCTGCACGGAGCTGACGCAGGACGGCGACACGGCGGAGCTGACGGTGCTGGAGAGCAGCGTGGTCTACTTTGCCGGACTGGACGGGCTGCCCTCCGAGCAGTGGAACGTGCAGCACGATTTCCGTCTCCGGCGCATCAGCGGCGACCGCTGGCGCATCGTGACCCACGACTCCGACGACAACCCCTATTACAACGCCGACTATGATGACGATACCGATACCGACCGCAACCTGCCGCTGCTGCTGGCGTGCATCGAGGCGCGGCGGACGGATCCCCGCGCACCGTGGACACCCACTGCTGCATGGGATCACGACTACGACCGCGCCGCCGCGCTGGACTATATGCTGACATACAGCGCCAAGCGCAACCCGTCCTATAAGGCCTATGACGACGTGGGCGGCAACTGCATGAACTTCGGCTCGCAGGTGCTGACCGCCGGCGGCATCCCCGCCCTCCCCGGCGGCTATGAGGACGGCTGGTTCTACAACAGCAGCCGCAGCGTCTCACTGCCGTGGGTCAATGTAGGCGGCTTCCTCGATCTGGCGGCCGAGCATACCGGCTCCGGCCTTGTGGCGGTGGTGGACGCGCCCTATTTCACCGGCGAGGTGGGGGATATCATCACCATGGGCGTGGAGAAGCCGCGGAACCATACTACCCTGATCTGCGGTGTGCTTACCGATGAGGCGGGGCAGACCGTGGACTATCTATTGTGCTCCAACACCGCCAACCTGCGGAACTATCCGGCCTCCGCGTACTACTATGCCAACCGCCAGCTCACGAAGATACTGGGCTGGAACGACTGACCTCAAAGGAGGAAAAACCATGGAATACCGTGTTTTAGCGCTGGGCGACGTGGCCAGCGAGACGGGACTTGTGCTGCTGGAAAAGAAGCTGCGCACCTTCAAGCGGGAACAGCGCATCGACTTCACCGTGGTCAACGGGGAGAATATCTCCGGCACCGGCCTGACCCGGGCGCAGGCGGAGGATCTGCTGGCTGCCGGCGCCGATGTGGTCACGCTGGGCAACCATACCTTCGGCAAACCCCAGATCGCCCCATTTCTGGACGAGAACCGCTACATCCTGCGCCCCGCCAACTTTACGGGCCGCGCCGCCGGCCGCGGCTGCGCCGTCTATGACTGCGGCGCGTTCTCCGTGGCGGTACTGGTGCTCATCGGCCGCTGCGACTTGGATTTCAACGCCGACAACCCCTTTACCACGGCGGATCGCCTGCTGAAGACACCGGACAAGCCCACCTTCACGCTGGTGGAGTTCCACGCGCAGGCCACCAGCGAAAAGCTGGCAATGGCCTACTATCTGGATGGCCGCGTCTCGGCCTTGTGGGGTACCCACACCCATGTGCCTACCGCCGATGCCCGGGTGTTCCCCAAGGGTACCGGCTATGTCACCGATCTGGGCATGACCGGCCCGGTGGAATCCGTGCTGGGCATCCGGCCGGAGCAGTCCATGGAGTTCTTTCTGGGCGGGCAGCCCGGCCGCTATCAGGCGGCGGACGGCCCCTGTTCGGCGCAGGGCTGCATTTTTACGTTAAACAGCGACACCGGCCTTTGCACCGGCGTGGAGCGTATAGAGATCAAATAAAAGGAGAAGCTGCATCATGTCTGTGGAAAAAGTAAAAGCCTACCTGGCGCCTTACGGCGTCAATGATCGCATCCGTGAGTTCGATGTGTCCAGCGCTACGGTGGAGCTGGCCGCGCTGGCCGTGGGCGTGGAGGGCGCCCGCATCGCCAAGACCCTGAGCTTCAAGGTGGGGGAGGACCCCATTCTGGTGGTGGCCGCCGGTGACGCCAAGGTGGACAACAGCAAATATAAGCACTTCTTCGGCGCCAAGGCCAAGATGCTCACCGCCGAGGAGGCGGTGGAGCGCATCGGCCACGCCGTAGGCGGCGTATGCCCCTTTGCCCTGCCCGACGATGTCAAGACCTATCTGGACGTGTCCCTGAAGCGCTTTGAGACGGTGTTCCCCGCTGTGGGCAGCGCCGCCAGCGCCATTGAGCTGACCTGCGACGAGCTGGAGCGCTGCTGCGGGAAGAACTTTGTCCAGTGGGTGGATGTGTGCAAGGGCTGGCAGGACGAGGAGGCATGATGGTGCGCGTTCTGCACGCCGGGGACTTCCATCTGGACAGTGCCTTCGGCGCCCTGACGCCGGAGCAGGCTCGCCAGCGCCGTGCCGAGAGCCGGGAGAGCGTACAGCGTATGGCGGACTGGGCCAACGACCACGACATACAGCTGATGCTGCTGGCAGGCGACCTCTTTGACGGCGCTGCCATCGGCGGCGATACCGCCCGCCTGCTGGCGGAGGCGCTGGGCAGCTTTCGGGGACAGGTGGTCATCGCCCCCGGCAACCACGACCCCTACACCGCCCGCAGCGCCTACGCCCGTACGCTGTGGCCGGACAATGTGCATATCTTTACAGAGGGCAGGATACAGACCATCCCGTTTCCCCAGTACGGCTGCGCCGTCCACGGCGCTGCCTTTACCGCGCCGGAGGAGACGGAGGATCGGGTGCTGTCCGGCTTCACCGCCCCCGACGACGGACTGGTGCATATCGGCCTGATCCACGGGGAGCTGACCGGCTCGGAGAGCCGCTACCGCCCGCTGACCACCGCCGCTGTGATGGCCTCCGGCCTGGACTATCTGGCGCTGGGTCATGTCCACGGCTGCTCCGGCGTTCTCCGCGCCGGTACCGTACCCTACGGCTACTGCGGCTGTCTGGAGGGCAGGGGCTTCGACGAGCTGGGGGACAAGGGCTTTCTCGCCGGTGAGGTGTCGCCGGAGGAGGCAGCGCTGCAATTCATCCCCTTTGCCCGCCGCCGCTACCGCATCATGGAGGTGGATGTGACGGAGGGCGACCCGGCGGAGACGGCCTTGGCCGCCATCCCGCAGGGGTGGGGCGAGGACGTGTGCCGCATCGTCCTCACCGGCAGCCCCGCCGCGCCGGTGCGTCCGGAGCGGATCGAGACCGCGCTGGCCGGGCGCTTTTACGCCCTGCAGGTGCGGGATAAGACCACGGCCCGGCAGGAGCTGTGGGACAGGTGCGGCGAGGACACCCTGCGGGGCTTGTTCCTTCGGAATTTGCGGGACAGGTGCGGCGATGATCCCCAGTCCCGCCGTCTGATGGAGCAGGCGGCTGCCTTCGGGCTGGCCGCCATCGACGACCGGGAGGTATAGACCATGAAAAAGATCCTGATGATCGGCACCGGCGGCACCATTGCCTCCGAAAAGACGCCCTCCGGCCTGACGCCGGAGCTGACCACGGAGCAGCTACTGTCTTTTATCCCCGGCATTGCGGCGCTCTGCCATGTGGACTGCCTCCAGCTGTACAGTCTGGACAGTACCAACATCCGGCCGGAGCATTGGCTGGGCATCGCCGCCGCCATTCGTGACCGCTACGACGACTACGACGGCTTTGTCATCGCCCACGGTACCGACACCATGGCCTACACCGCCGCCGCCCTCAGCTATCTGGTGCAGGGCAGCCCCAAGCCCATCGTGCTCACCGGCGCGCAGAAGCCCATCTGGTTTGACGGCACCGACTCCAAGCGCAACCTGACCGATGCGTTCTTGTATGCCTGCCGGGGCTGCGGCGGCGTCCAGATCGTGTTCAACGGCAAGGTGATCCTCGGTACCCGCGCCCGCAAGACCTGCTCCAAGAGCTTCCACGCCTTCTCCAGCGTGAACTACCCCGATCTGGCGGTGGTGCAGGACGGCCACCTGCTGCAATATATGCGCTGCGCCTGCTATCCCCGTCCGCTGTTCTATGATGCGCTGGACAGCCGCGTGGGACTGCTGAAGCTGATCCCCGGTACGTCCAGCGAGCTGATCGACTTCATGCTGGACCGGCACGACGGCCTCATCATCGAGTCCTTCGGCGTGGGCGGTCTGCCGGAATACGAGGGAACTGATTTTTACGACGCGGTGCGCCGCGGCGTGGAGCGGGGCAAGATCGTGGTGATGACCACGCAGGTACCCAACGAGGGCAGCGACCTGACGGTGTACCATGTGGGCGGCCGCCTGAAAAGCACCCTGCGGCTGCTGGAGGCCTACGATATGACCACGGAGTCGGCGGTGGCCAAGCTCATGTGGATCCTGGGGCAGACGCGGGACTTCGACGAGGCGGAGCGCCTATTCTACCGGCCGGTAGCCCGCGACATCCTGTACGAAAATTGATTTTAACGCAAGAAACGGCGCGCCGCAGGCGTGCCGTTTTTGCATACTTTTGCGCCGTTTTTCCCATACTATCCGAAAATGTGCGGGGAGGACGCAAGGCATGAAACAGAATTTTTCCGCCAGAACGGCGGCGTTGGACGATGCGCTGGGCGTAGGGCGCTGCTTTGACATGACGGCCCGCGACCTGACCATCGGCGGCCGCCGCGCCCGGCTGTGGGTGGTGAACGGCTACGCGCAGGAGGGCGTTTTGGAGCGTATCATCGCCCAGTGGCTGGCGGCGCCCGACCTGTCGGACATGAAAACACCGGATGCGTTTCTCCGGTGCTTTGTCACCGCCTGCGATGCCGCCGTCTGCCTGAAAAAGGAGGCGGCGGTGCTGGGTGTGTTCTCCGGCAAGACGCTGCTGGTGGTGGACGGCTGGGACGGCGGTATTCTGATGGACGTGAAGCAGTTTCCCACCCGCTCCATCGAGGAGCCGGACACCAGCCGCGTCCTCCGGGGCAGCCACGACGGCTTCGTGGAGAACCTGATGCAGAACGCCGCCCTGCTGCGCCGCCGCATCCGCGACTCCCGCCTGACGCTGGAGCGGGTGCAGCTGGACAACCGCTCCCACACCGATGTGGTGCTGTGCTACATGGAAGGGGAGGCCGACCCCGAGCTGCTGGCGGAGATACGGGAAAAACTGGAAAATATGCAGGTGGGCTCCATCGCCATGAGCCAGGAATCGGTGGCGGAGGCGCTATCGCCCCGGCAGTTCTGGAACCCGTTTCCGAAGGTACGGTATACGGAGCGCCCCGACGTGGCCACGGCCTGCATCATGGAGGGCGACGTGGTGGTGATGGTGGACAACTCCCCGTCGGCGCTGCTGCTGCCCACCACGCTGCTGCGGTTCACCGAGGAGATCAACGACTACTACTTCCCGCCCCTCATCGGCTCCTATCTCCAAATCGTCCGCATGGCGGTGCTGCTGCTGACATTGTTTGTCACGCCGGTGTGGTATCTGCTGGTGAAAAACCCCGATACCCTCCACGAGAACCTGCATTTTCTGCTGATACAGGACGAATACTACGTTCCGCTTATCCTCCAGCTTTTGCTGGTGGAGCTGATCATCGACGTACTGAAGCTGGCGTCCCTCAACACGCCGGATGTGCTGAGCAACTCCTTCAGCATGATCGGCGCTCTGATCTTGGGGGATTTCGCGGTGCAGGCACGCTGGCTGGTGCCGGAGGTGCTGGTGTACATGGCCTTCGTGGCCATCGCCAACTACGCCCAGCACAGCTACGAGATGGGCTACGCCACCAAGCTGTGCCGGATGCTGCTGCTCCTGCTCGTCTGGCTCTTTGACCTGTGGGGACTGCTCGCCGGTGTGGCGGCCATACTGGTGATGATGGCGGTCACCAAGCCGCTGGTGGGCAAGGGATACCTCTACCCGCTCATCCCCTTTGACGGCAAAAAATTAAAGCGCCTGCTGCACCGCGTTCCCATCCGCAAGGACAACAGCTGAAAAGCCATAAAATGCCGGGCTGCCGCTGGCAATTCATCCTGAATTTACACCGCATGACCCACCCCGTTCCGGCACAAAGTAACGCTGTCGCCGGCGACAATTCCACAAAGGGGTGAGACGCTTGTATGAACTGCGTGAAACGCATCGCACAGGCAGCCTCCGCAAAGGCACCGCAAGGCTGCTCGCTCTGTTTTTTTCCCTCTCGCTGTGTCTCCAGCTGGTCTGGGCCGCCCCCGGAGAGCGGACAGTGATCCCGCTGGGCAAGGCCGTGGGCATCAAGCTGTTTGCCGACGGCGCGCTGGTGGTAGGACTGTCGGAGGGCGATCCCTGTCCCGCAAAGGACTGCGGCCTGAAGGAAGGAGACCTGATCCTCTCCATGGGTGACACGAAGATCACCTCTACCGAGCAGGTACGCGCACTCCTGCAGGACAACGGCTGCGAGCCGCTGGTCATGACCGTCCGGCGCAGCAGCCGGACGCTGACTGTCACCGCCGTACCCGTGCAGGGCATAGACGGCGCGTGGCAGCTGGGGGCGTGGATCCGCGACAGCATGGCCGGTATCGGCACGCTGACCTACTACGACCCCGTCACCGGCAGCTACGGCGCGCTAGGCCACGGCATCACCGACGTAGACACCGCCAAGCTGATGCCACTGGCCTCCGGCTCCATTATGGAGACCACGGTGAAGGCGGTGAAAAAGGGCGTCAAGGGCGACCCCGGCGAGCTGAAGGGCGACTTCTCCGTCCAGCGTGACGTGGGTACCGTCTCCATCAACAGCGACGGCGGTATCTTCGGCACGGTGGCGGATCCTGATTTCCTCCAGACGGGTACGCCCGTTCCCGTCGCCACAGCCCGTCAGGTAAAGCCTGGCCCTGCCACCATTCTGGCCACCATCTCTGATGATGATACGGCGGAATACACGGTGGAGATCGTCCGGGTGTTCCCCGGCAGCCAGTCCACCCGAAACCTGCTGCTCCGCGTGACGGATCAGCGGCTGCTGGATACCACCGGCGGCATCGTGCAGGGCATGTGAGTGATATATAATAGGGACAACACAGGAAAGCCTTGATTTTACAAGGGCTTCTGGCGTTGTCCCTATTTTCACTGACATGAAATAGGCCGTATTTGCGCAATACGAAACCCACCGCAGCTGCCCAAGGGAGGTGATCATCTCAAGCAGATCGATTCAGGTCTCATTCTTGAAGGGCGCTTCTATTTATGAAGGATTCAACTATCATTGCCATTACAAACTCCAAGGGCGGCGTGGGGAAAACGACGACGGCCTTGAACCTTGGCGCCGCGCTGACCGCCGAAGGGCAGAAAGTCCTGCTCATTGACAACGACACGCAGGGCAATCTGACTGCGGCACTGGGATATACCGCCGGCGAGATGAAGCACACACTGGCTTCTCTGCTGCTGGCTGCCATCGACTATCCGGAGGACATTGCGCAGCATCTGCAAAAGGCTATCCTACATAGCGATACCGGCATGGACATCATTCCCGCCAATCGCAGGCTGGCAGATGCCGCGGCCCGGCTGCAAATCATGCAGCTATCCCAGTATCAGCCCTACGGCGAAAGAGGCCGAAGCTGTGAAACAATGATCAAGCATATCACAGACGCCTTGCGCGACACCTATATAAAGGCTCGATACCGCAAGGTATCGAGCCTTTGCTATTACACACAAGGAGGATCAACATGCACGCACAACGAATGCCGCTGCATATTACCACGCCCTTTGACGATTCCGCCGCCATGCGGCTGCGGCGGATGGGGCTGCTCACACCGGATGGAACGCCGGATGAGAGCATTATCCGACCGCTGGCCTATGTCAGCGCCGGTCTCTATTACGACCAGCTCTGTGACTCCGTACCATCGAAGCCAGACTCCTGCAGACGCTTCAGGATGACTGTGGAGTTGCCGACACCCTGCTTTAACAGCGTGTTAATGATTCCACTGGGCTGTTGGCACTTTCCAGTGTACAAGGTTTGCAAGAACTGTGGTAGTGGCTTTTTATTTCCAGCTACATTTGGCTTATTTTTTCCGGCCCGCAGTGGCTATTTCCGCCCGACCCGAACATTTTTTGGTGCAGAGGGTACTATGTGGATACTGTGGGACGCAACAAAAAGATCATAGCGGAGTATATCCGAAATCAACTTGAGGAGGACTACGCTGCGGATCAGATCAGCATCAAAGAATATGTAGACCCGTTTACGGGTGACAAGAATAAGAAGGCATAAAAAGACAGCCGCTTGAAGCGGCTGCCTGAAATGGTAATGCGGTGTCAAACCACCAGTTTACTGGTGGTTATGATTTGATCGTATATGGCGGCAGCATACGCCGTTCAGTCCTCCACCACCAGACGACCCTCCACCCGGCGGTTAAGGTGCTGGTTGACCATCAGGTACTCCTCCACCACATCCCGCGCCGAGGTGGACAGTACGCGGGTCCTGCCGTTTTCCTCCGCCTCCTCCAGCGTGATGTTCAGAAACGCCTTGAGGTTGTTGTAGTGGTACTTCTGCATGGCCACGGTGTAAAGCCGGTCGGCGTACAGCGGCTCACCGTCCAGCGTCAGTGTGCGGAACGTCTGCGCGCTTCTGGACCAGACGATGTGCATCCCGTGGGAGAACTGGTAGAACTCCGTATGCTCGCCCTGAAATGCCTCATCCCGCAGGACATGGCGCAGCATCCGCTCCAGCTGGGCGCCGGTGACCTTGAGCATATACACCGCGTCGTCGTAGGGCAGGCACTCCACAAGGTCGGCGTAGTGTACCACAGGCCCCAGAGAGTAGCTGCGGATGGCGCCGGAGCCCATGAGCATCAGGTCGATACCGAAACTGTCCCGCAGGATATCGGCGATCAGGTTGCCCAGCGGCGTCTCCTGATTGCGCTTGGGGTGACCCAGCTCGCAGGCGAGCCGCGTGATGATGCGGTCGTATTTCTGGGAGGTGGCACTTTTGTAGCGCTGGATGAACGATTCCACCTCCTCGTCGCGGGGGCAGTGGGCGTCGTCAATGGGGATCATCTGCCATGTGAAGGTGTCGATGGCGTTGAGGTCGGTATCCACCATGATGTCGAAACGGCCGATCTCATCGGTGCCGGTGCCCGCCTGCACGATGTAGATATCGTTGACCTTGAAGGGCTCCTCCAGCCGCGTGTGGCTGTGGCCGCCGATGATCAGATCCACGCCCCATGCGGGATCCAGCATCGCCGCCAGCTTCTTGTCCTCCTCGAAGCCGATATGGGTGAGCAGCACGGTGAAGTCGATGTCGATGGCGTTGTAGGCGTTGCAGATGTTGCCTACCTCCCGGGCCGCCTCGCCGATGTCCACAAAGGAGCCGATCAGCTCGTCGCTCTTGGTGGCGGCCAGCACCTCCTCGGTGATGATGCCGATGAACAGGATCTTCATGCCGTCGATATGGGCGATCCAGAACGGCTGGAACATCCGCCGTCCGTTGGATTTGATGTGCAGATTGGCGTTGATGATGGGAAAATCCGCGCACTTCTCCAGAAACAAAAGATGGGCCAGACCGTAATCGATCTCGTGGTTGCCGATGGTGGCCACGTCCGGCCCCACCAGATTCATGATGCCGATGGTGGAGGTACCCTTGTACTCCGAGTCGATGACGTTGCCCCGGAACATATCGCCCGCTACGGCGTAGATCACATTTTTCTCCTCCCGCCGCACCTTGTTGACGTAGCCGGAGAGCAGCGATACGCCGCCTACCAGCCGCTGGTCGATCTGCTCAGCCAGAAAATCGCCGTGCATATCGTTGGAGTGCAGGATCGTCAGCTTTTTCAGATTCTTCATCCGCTTCGCTCTCCTTCCGTTGCGCCTATTGCCTATTATACTGCTATGATATGGCGTATCGGCGCAAAAAGCAAGAATAATTCACACTTATGAGCGAAATCCGGGGCGTATATTTGTGAAAAAACAGGAAGCAGCCTCTGAGGGGGAGAGGCTGCTTCCTGTTTATGTGCGGCAATATGGCGTACCGCAGCGCCAATGTGAGGGGGATCGCCATGCGCCGCAGGGAGGGGCGGCGCGGCTGGGATCACTGGAGAGACAGGGCGTTGACCGCTTTTTCTATCTGCTCCAGCGCTTTTGTCAGGGTGCATCGGGGGCAGGCCACGTTCATACGCAGGAAGGCCTCTCCCTGCTCGCCGAACTCATAGCCGGCGCAGAACGCCACCTTGGCCTCGTTGATCATGAAGTGCTCCAGCGCCATGCCCCGATAGGGCAGCTGGGAGCAGTCCAGCCAGACCAGATAGGTGCCCTCGGAGGGGATCATGCGGATCTGGGGGATACGCTCCCGCAGGAATTGCTCCAGATACGCCTTGTTGTCGGAGACATAGGCGATGGCCTGATCCAGCCACTCCTCACCGTCGTTGTAGGCGGCTATGAGGGCGGCCATGCCGAAGATGTTGTCCAGCCGCGTCTGGGCAATGGACATCTCCTCGTTGAACTTGCACCGCAGGTCGTCGTCTGCCAGCACGATGGTGGCCATGCCCAGTCCGCCCAGGTTAAAGCCCTTGTTGGCGGAGTAGCAGACCATGGAGTGGCGCAGCACGTCCTCGCCCAGCAGGCAGAAGGTGGTGTGGGGGTGCTCCGGCGGCACGAAGTCGCAGTGGATCTCGTCCACCAGCATGAAGATGTTGTGCCGCAGGCAGATCTCCGCAACGCCCTCCAGCTCCTGACGGGTCCATACCCGGCCGGTGGGGTTGTGGGGGCTGGAGAGCACCAGCACCTTCACGCCGGAGGCAGCCTTAGCCTCCATGTCGGCGAAATCGAAGGTGTAGCGCCCGTCCTTCCAGACCAGCGGCGTCTCCACCAGCTCCCGGCCGCCCCGGGTGACCATGTCGAACAGCGGGTCGTAGTTGGGCATAGGGATCATGACCTTGTCGCCGGGCTTGGTGAGAATGCGGAGCACCACGTTCATGGCGTAG
>ERZ870047.65-NODE-65-length-15988-cov-4.641129_pt1 | contig 15988 bp, 14 predicted proteins | sample MGYA00521268_ERZ870047 | MGnify/ENA primary metagenome ERZ870047 (study PRJEB32232, sample SAMN07284960) | human gut metagenome | biome: human-associated habitat; material: feces | host: Homo sapiens | place: Tanzania | collected 2014-01-26 ... | reverse complement strand
CGGGGTTCAGGGCGTCCTTGGTCATGTTGACCACGCCGCCCATAGCGCCCAACGCCACACCCAATCCGGCAATGTCGCCCAGACCGCTGCCGCCGCCATTGGAGCCCATCTCGCCCAAGCCTGCGGCGTAGGCCTTCTGCACCTCGGATTGTAGCACGTCCTTCTGGGTGTAGCCCTTGGCGCGCATGATCTCCGCCTCGGTAAGGCCCGCCATACGCTGTGCCTGCGCCTCCGCCTGCGCCTTGATGACCGTCCGCTCCGCCTCCCGGCGTGCTACCTCTGTCTCGGTTGTCTGGCGCTCCAGCTCCACCTTGCGCTGGGCGGCGGTGATGGCCGCCTTGCTCTCCTCCTGCGCGGTGCGGTAGGCCGCCTCGCTCTGCGCCTGCACGGTCTTGACCGCCGCCTCCGCCTGATAGGTGCGGGTCTGGAGCATGACGGTGTGCAGCTCCCGGATGCGCTTGAAATTTGGGTCATCCTCCGGCAGCACGATGTGGGTCACATAGAACTGCGGGATGGTCAGGCCGTACTCCTCAAACCCCGGCAGGATCTTCTGCCGCAGGTCGGCGGAGATGTCGTCCACCCGCTCATCGATCTCCAGCAGATCGATCTGCTGGTTCTTGATGATGGCGGGCAGGTTGCTGCGTACCGCGTTGACGATCAGCGGGCGGAAGGCGCTCTGCACGGACTTGGTAAAGCCCGCCTGATCGCCCCATGCGATGCCGCTCATGGTGCCTACCAGCTTCAGAAGCAGCTTGCGGGCGTCGGACACCTGCAGATTCAGTTCGCCGGAGGCTCCGATCTCCAGCGGCACGCTGGTCAGCGGATCGATGAACCGCACCTTGTCCGGCGTGCCCCACTTGATGGCCATCTGCACCGTCTTGTTGATGAAGTAGACCTCGCTGTGGAATGTACCCTCGGTGTCGGTGGGCAGCTTGTAGAGCTTTTCCAGCAGGGGCAGCTGCTGGGTCTCCAGCGTGTAGCGGCCCGGCCCGAACAGATCCAGCGCCTGTCCGTCCCGGAAGAAGATGGCCTCCTGACTCTCGTGGACGATGAGCTGAGAGCCGAAGTTAAAGTCCTCGATGGGGTGCTTCCACACCAGTGTTTCGTTGTCGCCCTCATATTTGATGATGCTGGCAAGGCCGTCCTTGCGGATGCTCTCCTGCATGATCTGCGCGGGAACATCGTTGTCGTAGTCGCACACGGGGCAGACGAAGTGTGCCGCCGCCTTGGATGTACGCAGCCGCACGCCGCACTGGCCGCAGGAGAACTCCGTCATCTGGTTCTGCTCGTCCATGGTGTTGATGGGCTCGTGACAGACGGGACACCGAGCCTTGTCACCGGCAGTCTGGTCAAAGATCACCGTGTTGCCGCAATGGGGACACTGCCGCGACGCCATCCTGTCGGTACGAACGTTGATGGTGTGACCGCAGGCGCAGTCGATCTTTTTCCGGGCAAAGAACCCGGTCTTACCCTCGGCAAACTTGCCGCAGTTGGGACATTCTATTACAAATTTAGCCATGATAGTTCTCCTTACAAATTACAGCAATGTATCAGCAATTGCTAATGTACTTGCAGCAACAGACAAAATAGGTTCAACGACAACAATACACTTATGAACTTTTTTGGCAAGTTCCTTTACCCCAATTCCTTTAAGTTTCTCGCTTTCGGCTGTGGAGTCATAATAAACAATGCCATCATCTTCTCTCTGAACAATCAGTCCTCTTTTGACCAAATCAGCAATATAGCTCTCGAATTCACTCTTGCTTAAATGAAATGTTGAGGGTGAAATATATTGTTGTTTCAAACATGCGTTTACGATTGAGGCCCTAATTGTTTTAGCATTTGTGTGTTCTTTGCACCGTGCGCGATACGGGCGACGCGCCGATTCTGGAAACAAATATGATCCTTCTGTATTTTTGCGAACACCGGGAATTAAGTCTTGATTGATCCAATTTATAACATATTCTTCTTTCGTAACCCCGACTTTTTCCATGTACTCTTTCATACTGAGCATTTAGATAGCCCCCTTACAGTTTCTTCAACTCGGCTTCAATCTCCACCAGCCGACTCTCAATCTCCTTGCGGCGTTTGCCCGTAAATAGTCCTTTCAAATTAGACAACTCATTTTGCAAGGTCTCTTTTTCCAACGTAAGGTTGGCACGCTTCTTATTTTTGAGTGCAGTAAGTTCCTCTTCCTGCCGCGCAAGCCTTTCTGCGGCTTGACGGCATAGCTCCACCTGCTCATCTGCATCCCGCCAGCCGGGGATCGATGCAAACTCTTCTGCGGCTTTTCTCTGATAGCTAGATTCACCAAAAGTTGCCAGTTGAACCGCTTTCTCGTAAATTGCGTTCTTTGTTTCCTCGGCAGTTAATTCTTCGGCAAGTTGCCAACACCGTGCGGCCTGTTCGCTTGCGTCTCGCCAGTCAACTATCTTGTTAAATAATTCCGCCGCCTCAATTTGCGCTTGAGATGTGTTGATTTTAGTTAATCGTTGCGCCTTCTCATATATCTTTACCTTACGCTGTTCTTCGACTTCTTTCGATTCCAGCAGCGCATACTCTCGCTTCCTCGTTTGCAATGATGGATAAGAATCAATATCGTTGAATATTTTCCACCCCTCGATGGTGTGCTTCAATTCTTCGTTCAAACCACAAGTCACTATCGTACCGTCTGCACATATGCCGGCGGTGCTGCGCCGACCGCAAACAACAGCGATAATGTTTTGCCACGCAGTTACATCGCACTGGCCATCGCGGTTGTCACCGGCTGCTATTACCGTGCCATCAGATTTCAGTCCCACCGTGTGACTAGAACCACAAGCAATTGAAACGATATCCTGCCATTCGGAAACATTGCATTGCCCTCGGTCATTACTTCCACACGCCACTACCGTGCCGTTTGAACTTAAGCCTACTGTATAAGCTCCGCACACCGCGATCTCAACAATCTTTTGCCATGAAGCTACATCGCACTGGCCATCGCGGTTGTCACCGGCTGCTATTACCGTGCCATCAGATTTCAGTCCCACCGTGTGACCAGGACCACAAGCAATCGCAGTAATATGATGCCATGTATCTACATTGTCTTCGCCGAAAAGGCCTTTTCCACATGATACTACAGTGCCATCCATTCGCAGCCCAACAGTACACAGCATACAAGATGCGATGGACACAATATCATGCCATCTTTCCATATCATGTGCATATTTCGGCTTGTCTCCTTCGGTTATTTTTATTTTGCCGTCAAAACTCACACCGTAAATGACATCCCTGCGACATGAAACGCCGACCATGTATTTCCAGCTCTCAGCACCACACTTCGCAGCAGATACCACGGTTCCGTCGCGGCTTAAGCCAATCGCATTATCTTCTCCAAGGACGAGCAGGCTTTTTGCATTAAAATTCTTCTGCCGTTTGCGCAGTTGCTTCTTCAATTTGTTTTTTAAGATTGCATGGATACAGTTAATAAAATACTTCTTTTGTACGGAATCGTATGTTTTCCCTAATTCTTGTCGTTCGCTTTCACTCGCGAAGCGCATGGCGCGCTCGAAATCCTTAAGGGTATCCAAACGAATGGCCTTCGTGTCTATTGCGGCAAGAGAAGGAATTTGCAGCGTGGCAAGCACATTTCCCAGATACGCCCGGCTGTTGCGCGGGTCAATATCCAGCACACGTTCAAGGTACTCGTGAGCCTTTTGATAATCCTCATCCTCCAAAAACATCCATGCCCGATCTAACAGAGAATCCACTGTAGCATTTGCTGGTGCATTCACCGCCGCAGGCACAGTGGCCTTATCCCGACCCATGATCTTGTCCACGCCGCGCAGAAGATCCTGCATCGCGCCTACCTTGCCCATGTCCTGCGCCTGGAGCTTGGCGAACTCCTTGGGCATATCGTAGGCGTCGATGCCCTTGTAGCAGGGGATCAGGTGCTTGCTCTTGTCTTTGGCCATCAGCTGCAAATAGCGGCTCCACTCGTTTTTCACCCACACAGCGTTGTAATACTCGTAGTCCGTGCCGAAGGCCAGCATGATCTTGGCGGAGTGCAGCGCGGCAAAAATATACGGCTCGTACTCTGTGCCCAGCTTGTCCTCCAGTGAAATGCGGCTGAAAAACACCCGATAGCCCTTTTCCGTCAGCGCGACGTACACATCCTGCGCGATGACGCTGTCCACGGTGCGCTGTCCATCCTCGGCAGTCTCCTTGTAGCAGATGAAAATATCGTAGGGCGGCTCCTTGCCGGACACCTCCACGATGCCCCGGCGCAGCTCCTCGATGGCCTTGGCCTCGTCCCGATAGACACGCCGCGCCACGGCGTCGGCGTTCTCCAGCGCCTGCTCGAAGTCGTTGTCTTCCATCACGCTGTCAAAGCTGGAGCGGTGGCAGGTGGGAATTTTCTTCCCCGTGGTGGGATCGTCCACGTACTCAATGCCGTAGCGGCACAGCACAAGGCCCCAGTAGGCCTCGGCCTCCGTGGGGAAGTCCGCCACGATGCTCTCATACACACCGGCAGCCTTGTCGAACTCGCAGGCGAGGCGCAGCCGGTTGGCGCGGGCGAACAGTGTCAGCTTTTTCTCATTGTCAGCGGCGGGTACCGTCTGCTGAGAACCACAGTATTCGCACACGGCGACGCTGCTGCCCTCAATCAGCTCCAGATCTCCACCACACATTTTGCATTTGATAACAGACATGCTCTTTCTCCCCTCGTTTATTTCTGTGGACGGTCAGTTCCGTCCTGTCGTTCCGATACCTCCATGTGTTCTAATGCGAACTCAAAGCACTTCACCATGATCTCGTTGCGGGTGCAGCCCACATACTTGGCGATTGCGTCAATATCCCGGAGCATATCCTTGGGCAGACGCATGGAAATCACGGCGGATTCCTCCGTATACTTCTTCGGCCGGATGATCAATTTTGGCACAGCCATAGCAACACCTCCCGGGTGGTCGAAATTACGCATATTGATTATACTACGATTGTATTCTGCTGACAATATGCGCGGAGCATAGGGTGGCGAATAATGGGAAAATTCGGCGAATGATACATAAAATCCACTCTAATTTGTGCATATTTAACGCCATGCGTCCGGAACCGAATTGACGATAAGAAAGAACGGCACGAAGGGTACCCTTCGTGCCGTTCACTGTTTTGCATTTTCTGATTTGTGTTTGTTCTTACATTTTGTCTCTGTTTACAAAATCTTCCCTAATAACCTTCAGAGCGTCTTTCTCGGAGAGCTTTCCTGCAAGGTACGCATCCCGTGCTTCCGTTGCATTTTCCAACCACTCATAATACTCCGCATAGCTCAGATCTCTTTTGGATGCCTTTTTATTCGGATCCAGCGCACGCTCATAGCGTTTGTACATCCGCTGCTTTGCACGGTCAAATTCCTCCACGACCTTTTTATTCTGCGCCTGCAGCTTATGCTTCAATGCAGGACCCAAGTCCTTGCATGTTTTATCGTCCTTCAGTACTCTGTCGCAATACAAGGTTTTCTTGGCGGTCTTTGGAATGAAGTATCTGCCGCAGCATTCACACAATGCTACGCGCGGTTCGGCAGCGATAAAGTGGAGTATCAGAAACGTGTAGTAGTCAGCCGCTGAACGGAACAGATACTCTGGGGTATGCAGATTTGAAAAGCTGGAAATCTGTGTGAATTCTACCTCCTGCAAGCTCCGGTATTTCTTGTCCAGATCGACGGGGACATGGAAGCGCATATCCCGCAGGATATTGTTCACAGAGAATTGTGTAAGCATTACCGCAGACAATTCTGAAATGATTTTCTCCACGGCAGTCACGGGATATGTGTCGCTCCCGTCAGCAGCGGGGATTCGGTCTTCCATGATGGTTCTCGTAAGCGTTCCATATAGGGGATCGTCTTCTTCAAACTCCTCGATCAAATCCTGCACCGTATCCTGTATGAACTCAAATACGCGCATATCGACGGTATCCTTCCCGTCGCCGTCCTGCGTGACCAGATATGCAGCGGACAGCCGGATGCGATCTACGATAAAGGCATAGAAATCAAAAATGAGTTCAGAGAACAGGATGACCTCGTCATTCAGCGTTGTCGCCTCCAATTCTGTCTCGCCGGATATGGAAACCAACGTGCGTTTCAGACTTCCGTCGTCGCCCAGCGTGACATATAGGCCGAGTTTTCTCTCCATTGGCGTACCTTTCCGTTTTGTCCACAAGTGATCTTTCTCCGCAGCGGAGGAAGATCACTTTTTCATGTATAGTGTCCTGCATTCATTATACCATGAACACACTGGGTCGTACAGAAAAATAAACTTTAGATTGGAGATGATATGCATGACGCATCAACAACTGCAAACCATCGACGCGGACACGCTGCTGTCCACTACATTGCCGCCCACACGGTTCATCATAGACCGGCTGCTGCCGCAGGGGTTACACATCCTTGCCGGAGCGCCGAAGGTGGGCAAATCGTGGCTGGTTCTGTGGCTGTGTCTGCAAGTGGCGCAGGGAACAAGCGTGTGGGACTTCCCGACCCATAGAGGCACTGTGCTCTACCTCTGCTTGCAGGACAGCCTCACCCGTATCCAAAGCCGCCTGTTTCAGATCACCGACGACGCGCCGGAGGCACTGCACTTCGCCACCCTCGCCGCAGGCATCGGCGAGGGGCTGGAGGAGCAGCTCACCAACTTTCTTACGCAGCACCCCGACACCTCGCTGGTGGTCATCGACACATTACAGCGCATCCGCACCGGCAGCGACAGCGGCAATCCCTACGCCAACGACTACCGTGACATCTCTGTGCTGAAAGCGTTGGCGGACAAGCACCACATCGCCATCCTGCTCATTCACCACCTCCGTAAGATGAACGATGATGACCCCATGAACATGATCTCCGGCACGACAGGCATCAGCGGAGCGACAGACAGCAACTTCGTGCTGAAGGAACGTAGGCGCGGCAGCGGTGAAGCGACCCTGTACTGCACCGGACGGGACATAGAATACCGTGAGCTGCCGCTGGTATTCGATAAGAGTGGCTATACATGGCGGCTGACAGAGCCGGTGGAGGGGGAGCGCATTTCTATCGACCCGGAGGCAATTTCCCTCTCTGCCTTTCTGCGGGGGCTGGGCGGCTTCGAGGGAACGGCTACGGAGTTAAGCGCGCTGCTGGAAGCAAAGACAGGGGAGAGGCTAACGCCCAGTGTGCTGTCCAAGCGGCTGGTGAAGCACGCGGAGATACTGGAGCAGAACGGCATCCGCGTGGTCAGCGAACGCACACGGACAACGCGGACGCTGAGTATCCTTTGCCTTCCGTGTGACGGGAGTGACGGCAGTGACGGGAAAAACTGATATGGTGCCTGTGTTGAATTTGCCGTCACACCTGTCACAGCCGTCACAGAGCGAAAATGTACCGATTTTTGACAGCGGTACACGATGCTATTTTGCTCCGTAAAATCGCGATTTTGGAGCAAACCCGGGGAAGGAAAAGGGACATTCACAGTCCCGCTGCGCCTCGCGCCCGTTGCCCGCCGTGCTGCCGCCTGTGGGCCGCTGTGTGACCTCGTGGGGCGGAGGTGGAGTACGGATACCACCCAGCCTATTTGGGCGCGTGTTGGGGAGCTTTTCGGTGCGCCGAAAGTATAGCAGGAGAAAGGGGTGGCGTCGTGCGCGCCCCCACCCCAGCCACTTCTGCCCACAGTGCGGGCAGTTGCGGGATTCCACCACCGGCGTTGTGGAAGGGCATTTTCGGCGGGCGGTGGGGTCGAAAACAGAAAAAATCCCGCAGTTACGGGAAAAGCTGCGGGGTCGCGGCAAAATTTCAAGGAGGAAAATGAGATGACAAATAACAAGGAAAAGTACGCTTTTTGGCTTACGCCGGAAGCGAAGAAAATGATAGAAATAAACGCGCCGCTGGCCAACTGCGGCAGCCAAAGTGAGTTCGTGGAAAAGGCCGTTCGGTTCTACGACGGCTACCTGAAGGTGCAGAACGCCGGTGCGTTCCTGCCTCACGCAGTGGCTGACGTGCTGGAAGGTTCGCTGGGCGTGTTTGAAAACCGCATGGCCAAGCTGCTGTTCAACCTGGCCGTGGAACACAACATCACCAACCATCTGCTGGCGGCAGTCGTGGACATGACACGCGAGGAGTACAACAAGCTGCGCGGCGGCAGCGTCCGCGAGGTCACCAGCACACGCGGCACGATCTCGCTGCGGGATGTGATCAGCGACTCACAAGAGTGACGATTGGAGGTACATTATGTTTCTATACGAGGGAGACTGCTTGAAAAATGTGACTGTCATTCGAGGCGTCCGATATGTGACAGTCAGTCACTACGGCGGTAACAAAGATGTCTGTGACAAGCTGGGAGATATGCTCGCTGATGCCTTTCGTTCATGCGATCTGCACGAAGTTACGAATGCTTCTTCGTCAGATGTGGATATAGCTATTGACGGCGACTAAGGGTATTGTGTGTGGCGAAAGGAGTGAAAGCTATGGAAGAAAAAGCGGCGGTCTACTGTCGGCTTAGTCAAGACGATGGCAGCGTGGGCGAATCCGGCAGCATTCAGACACAGCGCACGCTGCTGACACAATACTGTAAAGAACAGCATATCAGCATCGCGGACTACTACTGTGATGACGGCTGGAGTGGTACAAACTTTGAGCGCCCGGAGTTCCAGCGGATGTTGGAGGACATCGAAAGCGGAAAAGTAAACACGGTCATTGTGAAAGACCTATCCCGCTTCGGAAGAGAATACGCGCAGATGGGTATGTACATTGAACACTACTTCGAGCAGAAAAACGTCCGCTTCATCTCGGTGGCGGAGAGCATTGACTCCGCCAAGGGGCTGGACAATCTGGTGCTGCCCTTCACCAATGTTATCAACTCGTTCTATGCGCGGCAGGCATCCACCAAAACAAGAGCCGCACACCAGGCCAGAGCAAGAAGCGGAATGTTTATGGGCAGCCGTGCGCCGTTCGGCTATCAGAAAGACCCTAATGACCGTCACCACCTGATCGTTGACCCACCAGCAGCGGATGTGGTGCGGGACATCTTCCGTATGTTCGCTGACGGCATCGGCTATGTGCGGATGACAAAGATCCTGCGGGAAAAGGGAGTTCTCAATCCGCAGGCCTACTTCAACCAAAACAATCCGAATTACTATTAAGAGTGACTACTGGCGCAAGCCCTTTGACTGGCACGCCAGCTCCATCCGCACCATCCTCGAGAACCCGGTGTATCTGGGAAAGGTGGTTTTCGGCCGCAGCAAGACAAAGGGCTTCTTCGACAAACGGCGTGTGGAAACGGACGAGTCCGAGTGGATCGTAGTGGACAACACGCACGAGGCGTTGGTCACACAGGAGCTGTGGGACACAGTACATCAGATGATGCACGCCAAGCGGCGCGAAAATGCCAGCGGCGAGGTGCAGCCCTTCGCAGGACTGGTGAAGTGCGCGGATTGCGGCTCATCGCTGAATGCCAGCTACGATAAACGCAAGGGGCGATATACGGGCTTCTCCTGCTGGGTGTACAAAAACTACGGGAAATCCCGCTGCACCTCCCACGCCATCGGATGGAAAACACTGAACCAACTGGTGCTGGAGGATATTCGGCGCAATGCGGTGGAGGCGCGGCGGTCGGCACAGGATTACATGGAGATGCTGGTCTCACTCCACACGGAGAAGCAAAAGGCGGAGGTCGACCGATACAAGCGGGAGCTGAAACGGGTGGACAAGCGTATTGGCGAGTTGTCCAAGATCCTGAACAAGCTCTATGAGGATGCTGCACTGGAGAAGATCAGCGAGGAACGGTATCAGGCCATGGCTCCCAAGTACGAACGTGAGCAGGCTGCCCTCCAAGGGCAGCGGGAGGAGCTGGCAGCAGAGATTTCTAAGAGTGATAAGGTCTACGAGAATATCGAACAGTTCCTGCCCCTCATTTGGAAATATACCGGCATTACAGAACTGACGCCCTACATCCTCAACGAGCTGATCGAGAGGATCGTGGTACATGAAAAGGCAGTCGGGCCGGATGGTGTCAAGACCCAGCAGGTGGACATCTACTACAAATTCGTCGGCTGCATCAACCAACGGCGTAATGGCGGCTGCACCGGCGAGGTGATCAAAGCGGATAAGGTACAGCCGGGAAGCCGACCGGCATAAAGAAAACGGAGTACCGGCAAACGCCGGTACTCCGTTTTCTTCGATGTGCTCATTCACCCTTACCAACAACCACCGGTCGCCGGTTCGAATCCGGCCACAAGCTCCAGACTCCTCGCGGATGACGCGAGGAGTTTTTCTATGTACAAGAACACTGACAAGCGATATACGGTTCCCGTGAAGAACGCGGTCCGCATGGAGGGCTGTCAGGTGACGCCCCAGATGCGGGAGCAGTGCCAGCGTGTGCTGCGTGGCGAGGTGACCACGGCGGAGCTGCTGCGGCGTTTTGCGAAACCAGCCGAGAGGTGACGATGATATGGCGTACAGCATCGATCCCATCCAGGACAACTGCTACCCCGGCACAACGGTGCTGGTGAACAAACTGCATATCCATGACGAGGCCGCGCTGCAAGAAGCGGAGGCTCTCGCCACCTATGTCAACGCCTCCAAGCTGGAACAATGCCCGCTGGAAGGCGTTTTTGACTTCGCCCACTACAAGGCAATCCATCAATTTCTTTTCTCTGACCTGTACGATTGGGCGGGGCAGATCCGTACGGTGAACCTTAGCAAGAAGGGAACGGATTTCTGCCCTGCTGGGGAGATCGAACCGCAGGCCAAGCTGATTTTTGACCGGCTGAAGGAGCAGAATTACTTCAAGGGCTTGCCCCATGACGCATTCGTGGAGGAGATTACCGATTTTTACTGCATCACCAACTACCTGCATCCCTTCCGCGAGGGCAACGGGCGCACCCAGCGGGCGTTCCTGACGCAGCTTATCCGCAGCGCGGGACATGACCTCAACTGGTCGGAGGTGGATGGCGACCTGCTGATGATCGCCACCATTCAGGCAGCGCAGGGTGTGACAGACCTGCTGCGTCAGGTGCTTGGTGAGGCGATCAAGTGAGTATAGCAAAGAGTCGGCGCAGGGAATTCCCTGCGCCGACTCTTTTGCTATTGACTATACAGCAGTTATTTTTGAGCAAACTCGAATGCAGCAGTCGTTATACCCTCAGATGTAGCTTTAATTGCAGGTTCTAACACCTTGAGCAATTCTAATTTCTTATAATGCTCGGCTTGGGGCTTTGCAACATAATGGGTTATGTCGTCTGTAGTGCGCCTGCCTATGTAGCCAGCTTCAACCAAGCGATCAACATATCCGTTGAAATCGTCCTCACACAGACCGTACAAGGCCGGTAGCACATGAAAGTGGTTTTAGGTGGCATTGAATGTTGACATATAACATTTTCCTCCGAAGTTTTCTATAAAGCGCATTTTTCTAAATTTGGACTTTCAATCATGCCACCATACTGACCAACGAAATCTGAATACCAAGGCATATTTTTCAGGTTTCTCTTTACATCAGTGAGATGGCATCGGGCGAAATCGATCTTAATCAGCCCTTTGTCAAACATAATATGATGATTTGCGCAAAGGCATATGCCATTTTTGACATCATCTGAGCCGCCGTCTGCGACACTCCTGATATGTGCCGCCTCCAACAAATTCTCTTCATCACACCTACAGATTGCACATTTAAAACCATATGCAGCCAAGACCTTATTTCTAAAGCTCCAATCCCTTTCCCACCTTGATGTAGAAATCCTTTTCCGAACTTCTGCAGGTGGGATATCATATTCTTTTTCGTTTTGGCGTACAGCCCGAGGACACGTTTCATCGTCTGGATCAACCTTGAGATACAGCGGCAAATCTTCCAATATGCAGTTAAGCGTATCAACATCAAGAATTAAGACTTTCTCGAATAGCGCATCACGACTGGAACCCATGCGTTTATAATGAACCTTCAGTTCTCCTTTGCCTGGCTTAATATTGTCCCAACTTTCAGAGGCAGATAAGTTCTTTATTTGTTTTTTGTAATCCTTCCTTGCAGCCAAATCCCATACGATAGCGATGCGCACTTTTTCTTGAATATAAACGGCGATATCGGCTTCGGGTTGCTGAGTGATCTCCTTAGTCGCATTGTAGACTGGCTGTCCCTGCCCAACTCTGCAAATGATACGTCTGCCATATATGTGGAACAATTTTTCCTTAAGTTCTTTGCAATCCAACATACTGATTTTCCTTTTGGCTCTGAAATAATTAGTTGTCTGGTTCGCGCAGCCGTGGTTCAGCGCACCTGTGCCGGTATGGCAATATCCGTCCAATCGGACACATCGCACTGGCCGTTGCCCCACTCACCGACCGCGACGACAGTGCCGTCGGAACGCAGACCAACGGTGTGGTAAGACCCGGCAGTTATGGCAACGATGTCGGTCCAGTCAGAAACATTACATTGGCCGTCGTCAGAGTTGCCGACGGCGACGACGGTGCCGTCGGAACGCAGACCAACGATATGCCAAGTTCCGGCAGCTATGGCAACGATATCGGTCCAGTCAGAAATATCGTACTGGCTATAGCGACCACTCCGACCGACTGTGGCAACAGTGCCGTTGGAACGCAGACCAACGGTGTGGCCGCTCCCGGCAGTTATGTCGACGATGTCCCTCCAACCGGACACATCGCATTCGCCGGAGTCGTTTCTCCCGACGGCGACGACGGTACCGTCGGCACGCAGTCCAACGGTGTGGCCGCTCCCGGCAGCTATGGCAACGATGTCCGTCCAGTCAGAAACATCGCATTCTCCGGAGCTGTTATTCCCGACGGCGACGACGGTACCATCCGCACGCAACCCAACGGTGTGGTAAGACCCGGCAGCTATGGCGACGATATCCGTCCAGTCGGACACATCGCATCGGCTGTAATTATCTGCACCGACAGCGACGACGGTACCGTCAGTACGCAGTCCGATGGTATAGTCAAACCCGGCAGAGACGGCAGTGATGTCCTGCCAGTCGGACACATCGCATTGGCCGTAATCATCATAGCGGTTGCCAACGGCAACGACGGTACCGTCAGCACGCAGCCCGACGGTATGTTCACCTCCGGCGGAAATCACCTCCCGGACGGCAATACGGTCCCACAAGCTGCGGCTCTGCTCCGCCGCGTCGGAATAATCCCCCAGCTTTCCAAATTCGATAGCGGCCATTTCATAGTCTTCCGCTTCCAACAAGGAAACCGCGTTTTGGTAACTTTTCTTATGATTTATTCCGGGAATGATCACCGCTACAAGCAAAATCACAAGCGCAATGCAGACGCTCGCGGTAGGTATTCCAATCGCCAATGCTTTTTTGCGCTTTTTTGCTGCTGTTTGGGCAGCAATCCGCTCCTCCTCCGCCTTGCATTCGTCCGCCAAACGAAGCGCTTCGATCTTCTGCTGGCAGAGAACGATCAGCTCGTCAGCATCCTTCCAGCCGGGAATCGTTTTAAAAATATGGATCGCTTCCTCGTAAGACGTCGCGCTTTCGCCGGTCATCTTCGCTTTGGCAGAAGCGTAGCTGGTGTCCTTACGGAGAAGCTCAGCTCTGTTAAGGCAGTTCTCGGCAAGGGCATCCGCATCCTTAAAACCGGAAATGCCCCTGAAGCTATCAGCAGCCGAACGGTAGGCCTCCTCCGAATCCGCACGATTCATTGTGTTTACAGCGTCGTTGTATATGCCGGTCAGACGGGCGTTCTCGTTGCGGTCGTTAATGTGGGTGATATAGCCCTCCAGCGTACCGCAAAGTGCCTCGTCGCCGAAGCGGATGACTTTTCTGAAATTATCGCGGTCATCAAAAGGTTCATCACAATCGGCAAGTTGCGCTTGTTTTCTGACCCGCAGATCCGCCATCAACTTTCCCAAATACGCTTGCGCGCACTCTGGATCGATATCCAGCACCTTCTCGCAATACTCATCGGCACTGCTCCAATCGCCATCCTCCAAGAAGATGAAAGCTCGTTTCAGCAGGGGGGCGGTGTTGGCGGCGCTCTCCTGTACCACCACGGTTTCTTTGGCCGCGGGCTTGTCAGTCTCCGTCAGCTTCTTGATGCCGCGGATCAAATCCTGCATAAAGCCCAGCTTGGACATATCCTGCGCCTGCAAATGGGAAAACTCCTCCGGCAGGTCGTAGGGGTCCATGTCGCGGTAGGCGGGGATCAGCACCTTCTTCGCACCACCCCGAATCAACGCCAGATAACGGCTCCACTCATTTTTCACCCACACGGCGTTGAAGTACTCCGGCTTCGTGCCCAGTACCACCATGACCTTGGCGCTGTTCAGTGCGGCGAATATGTACGGCTCATAAGCCGTGCCCAGCTTGTCCTCCAGCGTGATGCGGGAGAAGAACACCTTGAAGCCCTCCTGCGTCAGCTGGTGGTAGAGATCGGTAGCCAGCACGCTGTCCGGTGTCCGACGGCCATTGGCATCTGTCTCCTTGTAGCAGATGAATACATCAAAAGGTTCTTCCTTCTGGGAAATCTCCAGAATGCCCTTCTGAATTTCGTTGATTGCTTTAGCCTCGGCCTCGTAGACCACCCGCTGGGCGGCATCGGCGTACTGGATGGCGGCCTTATAGTCCTCATCGTCGAAAACGGAGGTGTACTGGGCGCGGTTCACCGTGGGCACGCGCTTATGGGTGGTGGGATCCTCCACATACTCGATACCGTAGCGGCACAGCACCAGCGACCAGTACGCCTCGGCGTCGGTCTTGTCCTCGTTGAGGATCTGCTCATAGATGCCCGCCGCCTTGTCGAAGTCGTTGTTGCGCCGGAAGTGGTTGGCACGGTCGTAGAGGTTGACGCGCCGGTCGTCGTCCAGCTTAGGCAGCGTCTGCGTGGTGCCGCAGTATTCGCATACGGCTACGGATTCACCGGGATTGATGTGCAGCTCCCCGCCGCACATTTTGCATTTGAAGATGGACATATCCTGTCTCCTACTTTCCTTATTTATTCAGTTTGCACAGTCGGTTTCGTTCCGTCAGGGTGGCGGCGGCGCGGCGGCAGAGGACGGCAGCACTGTCCAAATCGCCATCGGTGAGACTGCGCTGCAATTCGTCCAAACAGGCAGACAGGGACATCTCCACATCCGCCAGCGCATCACTGCTGACAGGATCGCTGAAGCGGAAGTCCTCCGCCAGCTTTTGCAATGCGGCTCGCAGCTCCGGTGCGTCGCACTGGTTTACCAGCGCGTTGGCCTTGGACTGCATGGCGCGCATGGCAGAGACATCCTTTTTCAGCTGCACGTCCTGCCGCTCCACCTCGTCGCGCATCATATCGGCGGCAATGCAGCCCACTGCCGCAGCCGCCAGCGTGACGGCAAAGAGAATCACACCCACCCATGTGGGCACCCACTTGGCCAGTGCCATGACCAGCAAGCCCAGCACCAGCTGCACCGCCAGATACACCACGCCGAGGCGGGCGATGGGGAAGCCGTAGAACTTACTGCGGACACTCTCGCCGTTGCGGAAGGAAATTCCGAAAATGTAGAGCTGTGCGAGAAATGCGATGAGGGTAAACACAAAGCTCAGCCAGTAGGCCCCGTTTTTCACAAAGGGTACGGCCAGCACGATGACAAGCCATGCCGCCAGTACGATGCCGAGAATGACCAGCCCACGCACGCTATTCTTGTTTTTCATATCCATGCTCCTCCTTTATGTAAGCCCACCGGCTCATTCGCCCCGCTTCTTGCCGCAGTTGGGGCAGAAGTTGCTCTTGATGTTCGTCTGACCGCAATCACAGTCCCAGCCCGCGTCCGGCGCGGGCTTTTTCGCGCCGCAATCCGGGCAGAAATTGCTGGTGATGTTGGCCGCGCCGCAGCTGGGACAAGTCCATCCGTTCTGCGGAACAGGTTTCTTCGCGCCGCAGTCGGGGCAGAAGTTGGAGGTGATGTTCGTCCGCCCACAGGCGCAGCTCCAACCACCCGCGGGGGCGGCTGCATCAGGAGCAGGCGGGGTGATCCCGCTGAAAACGGGGTTCAGGGCGTCC
>ERZ870047.59-NODE-59-length-16338-cov-4.831376_pt1 | contig 16338 bp, 5 predicted proteins | sample MGYA00521268_ERZ870047 | MGnify/ENA primary metagenome ERZ870047 (study PRJEB32232, sample SAMN07284960) | human gut metagenome | biome: human-associated habitat; material: feces | host: Homo sapiens | place: Tanzania | collected 2014-01-26 ... | reverse complement strand
ATACGAGATGCGCGAGAGTGACTGGAGTTCAGACGTTTGCTCTTCCGATCTTGGTTTGCACAGGATATCCAGTGCAAACCATGGCATCACAACGCCGACGAGCATGAGCAGCGTATAGGTCCACTTGGGGCGGCTGTCCCCCAGTTTTCGCTGCACATCCTTCAATGTCAGGACGACCCACGCAGTAAGCAGCGGAACACCCAGCAGTCCAAACTGAAACACGCTTTGTATGATCGTATTGTGGGAAGCCCAGCCGTGTAGCCTAACAGATGTGTAGCCCTGCCCCAGCAGCGTCAGCGGTATATTGTGCGCGAACTCATTCAGATAATCCATCCACAGATCTGTACGCTTTGTTGTCAGCTGTGAGACATTGGCCGAATAGGAAAATCGCTCGGCTATGATCTCAAAAAGCGGCTCAAATGCCGAGGACGACAGAACCACTGCCCCCGCACACAATACGCCGGCCAGCAGCCGGAATTTACTGGACCAATGCCCCTTTTCCAGCAAAATTGGCACCCACACAAGAAACAGCCCCGCCGTAACGACCACAAAGGACTTGGAGGCGGAGAGCATTCCGCAATAGAGCAGCAGAACCAATACAAGCAGTTGGGCCAGCTGGTTTGTGCGCTTTTCCTCGCGGCTCAGCAAAAGCTGTACGCCCGCCATGCACGCCGTGATATGCGCCGCGTAAAAGTTGGGGTCGCCATAAAAGCCGGAGCGGCGCGTGATGCTTAAATAGGCGTGTACGTTGATATATTTTGATATGTTCGGAAGGCCGGCTGTCTGCTGCGCGATCAGCGCCGCCGCGATGATACCCACCGCAAAAAACAACGTGACCTCTTTGAAGGATCCCGCGCTGCCGCCCTCCACTACTCCGGGCAGCAGGAACAGCATCAGCACAAAGAACAGATAGTTGTTCTGAATCGGATTTCCCTGCAGCAGCTTCGCTGTCACCGTCAGAAGTACCAGGAAAAACGCAAGCACCGACTGATACGTATTAAACGACAGGCGGCTCTTCACGCAGTATAGGAGGCATACCAGCAGCAGCGCGATGGTAAAAAAGGAGAAGCTCGTATTGTCCAGCCGCAGCAGAGGGCTCCAGGGCAGGAAGTACAGCAAGACCGCCAGCACGGCATTTTTTCTGCACGCCAAGACGACAACTCCCAAAAACGCTAGAAGGCACAGGCCGATCACAGCCTTGCTGTTGCTGATCTGCCCATAACAGAGCACGACCGAGATGGCTACGCAGCTTGCCAGCATCCACCCCGCGTGACCGCGCTTTTGAACGCTTGGTTCTGCGCCTTGCCTATTGGAAATTCTATCTGTCTGCATCTTGCTCTATCAACTCCGCAAATTGTTTCCGCGCACAGGTATTGTCGAATGCCAATGCCTGCATATGCGCGCGCTTCTCCTGAAGGGCCTCCGGCCGGGACAACAGCTCTTCGAGTCCGGTTCGAATCCCCTCCACTGTATTTTCACATACCCAGCCCAAGCCGGGCTGCTCTACCATTTCACGGGCCGACGAGGTCTCCGTGGTCAAAATAGGCGTCCCCAAACAGGCGGCCTCCCCGATCACCATCGGCGCAGCCTCGGAGAACGAAGGGATCAGCAGCACATCCGCCGCCTGCATATAGCCGTATGGGACTGCAAGCTCGCCCAGCAGGGTGATCGTCTCCGTCAGTCCCAGCGCCGCGATCTGCTCCTCCGCCAGCGCATACTCCGCCCCATCCCCGATCAGATAGTAGTGGAGCGCGTTGGCTTTTTCACCGAGCGCCGCGACAGCCTGGATCGCCCGCAGGATCCCTTTTTCTTTCCCGAACCGAGCCACCGTAACAATGTTCAGCCTGCCCGTGGGCAGTGTGACCGGCGCGTTCTGCGCCAGACGCCGCACCTGCGGATAATTCTGGCAGTTTCGCGTCACCGTCGTCTTATCCGCCAGTTGGGGAAAGGCTCGCAGGAACGAATCCCTGCACCCGGATGAACAGGCCGCGATCCCGTCAAACTGCTGATATATCCGCATATTATACGGAGACGCGGCGTGTATTTTTTCAAAATCACAATGCAGGAAGGTGACCTTCCTTTTCGCCCTCACACAGCGCAGGACAAACTCATTGCACCCGCCGTAGAACGTGCGGAGCGGCCCGCTGTGCAGATAGGATACTGCGGCGTCATAGTCGCCCAGCTTCTTTTGCAGCGGATACGCCAGACGCAGCACGGCCCCCCGCCCCAGCAGGCGGGTCGCCGCCGCCCAGAAGGTGCGCGCCAGCCTGTCCTTCAAGCCGACGGCATCGTGCCTCGTCATGCCCCAATACCGAAATGGTGACCTCGCTGTGATCACCTGTACATCCTCAGGGATCTCTACGCACAACTCACCACCCGCATAGAACAGCAGCAGCGTGACCTCATAGTCGCCGTGTATTTCATGCAGCAGGTTGACCAGCGCCTTTTGCACGCCGCCGATATGCATATTGTTATTGACGATCAGCACATGTTTCATCTGCCGTTCAAGCTCCCTCAACCGATGTCGTTCTCTCCGCTCTCTGCTGCGAAGCCCTCAGGAACGCCGTTTCATGCCAAAATACGCAGCGGCGCCTATGGGCACAGAAACAGAGGCAAACGTAACTGCGCCCCAGAGTATCCACTGGAGGTAGTTCCCGATCTCCACATGGGCGATCAGGTGATCCCCCCCTACAATCCCGGCCTCCAGCAGTAACAGGGCGCCCAAAAGCACCAGTATGCTCCTATATGCCGGCACACGGAGGATGTGCCTTGATGCGTAGATCATATAAAACACGCCCCGGAAAAGCGTCGCAATCAGGGTTCCCAGCGCAACGCCCATCAGCGGATCCCATTGGATCAGCAGGCAGGACAGGAGAATGTTGATCGCCGCCTCGCCATACGCGCCCCATTTCGTCTGCCGGATGTGGTTTGCTGCAATGGGCAGGCTGGCACACGGCAGGATCAGACAATTGACAGCCTCCGCCGTCAGCAGGATGACCGCAAATACAGGCTGTATATAATCCGCATCCGTTATACCAATTGTATAGAGCCGTACAAACGGCACGATCAGAATTCCCGTGCAGCAGAACAAGGCCGTCGTAACTGCAGTGAGCAGCACCTTATAACGGTAATACGCTTTCCGAAGCGCCTCTATCTGTCCCTTTGCGATCAGCGCGCCAAAGGCTGCCTCCATACCGCCCGCCGAGGCCTCCGCGATCGCCCGGATACTGCTGACGACCATACTGTATACGGCATATACCGCGACCAGCCGAGCGTTTGCGAACAGCGTCAGCAGGACAACATCCGTGTTGGTGTGCAAAAAGTATGCAATATGCTGGCTGATTCCCGTCCATTTCTGTGTAAGAACCGCTTCGCCCTTTCCCATCTTGGGGAGGTGATAGTGTTTTTTTACATAGACGGCATACAGCAACGGACGAACGACAAAAATCAGGCTGCTGCCCAGCTTCACCCAGATCAGGTCACACGCGTTTCCCGTCAGGATGACGATCGCCAGCGTATTGATAAGCGTGATGCCGATCGTGATCACGTTGTTGATATACTGCTTTTGGTCGGCGGCGAGCAATGTCAGATTCGCCAGACCACCCATATATTTGGCCAGCGTCGTCAGTCCGATGGCCAGAACGAGGCCGAAAACATAGAGTCTGGAGAAAATCGTGACCCGGGCAATGTCATAGTAGAACGCGCCCAGCACCAGACTGTATACGAGGAAGAACGCGGCGACATAGTAGAAAAAACGCCGCACCGCGTGGTAAACCGTGCTGATCTCTTTTTGATCCTTGCGGGCCAGAGGGCCGTATAGCTCCGCTCTGGCCACCCCGCCAATACCGCCCTCCAACAGTGTGATGTAGGATAGAAACTGCGTGACGGAGACAGAGATACCATAGGCCTCCGAGCCGAAGGAGCCGATCAATATGCGGGGTACAACGATCCCGCAGGCTGTCGTAACAAGCTGGCTGGCCAGTGTGGTAACAATATTCCGTCTTGACTTCTTTTCCTGCTCATTCATGGATCTGCCCGCGTCTCCCGTTATATGTGTAGTACCGCCGCCAGTAGCTTGATTTTTTCCTTTACAGTAAGCGCATTGCTGAAGCAATAGCGGAAAGCCGCTCTGTCGACAGCCTTTTTCCACGGATAGCGGCGGAATTCCCGCCGCTCCTGCCGTGTGGCACAGCACTTGCGCTGCGCAAAGTAAACCGACAGATAGTTTTTCAGATAATATACCTCGACCTGCTTCTGATATTCGGGACTGTCCATCCCCCACTCCTGCATATACTGATAGAGCAGGGAATACATCTCATTTGCCAACATTCTGGGGATCGTGTGGATCATAAACTCGTGCGTGACACTGGTTTTGCGGTAGTAGTATTGGTAAAGGCAATCCGGGATATATAGTATGCTCCCGGCGCGTGTTACCGGATAAAGCAGCTGTGCCTTATCCTCCCCGCAATGCACTCCCCTAAAGGCAGTGTAATCGTGGTGGTCGTCTTCAAACAGCGCCCTCCGAAAAGCCTTCGTGGCCAGAGAATTCAACTCATGCGACGCGATCAGCTTTTCCTTGAGCCAGTCCGTTTGCACGCTGCAAGCCTCCTCGGATATCCTGCCGATATATCCGCCAGACTCCTGTCCGTCTTTGATAATTTTTCCGGCAAACATCACAATATCCGCCGCCTGCCGCCTTAACGCCGCCTCCACCTTCTCCAGACAGTCGTCTGTGAATGTGTCGTCGCTGTCCAGAAAGAGAAGGTATTCCCCTTCCGCCTGCGCGATCCCGGCGCGTCTGGCAAAGAACTGCCCGGTATTCTCCTGATGATACGCATGAATACGTTCATCCGACTCGGCAAAGGAATCCGCCAGCGCCCCGCTTCTGTCTGTGGAACCGTCATCCACCAGCAGCAATTCCCAATCTGTGTAGGTCTGCGCCAGGACTGAGCCTACGCAGTCCCCCAGAAGCTTCTCTGTATTGTACACGGGAACAACTATGCTGAACCGCATTCGCCATACCTCTTTCTCTCCGCCGGAAAATCAGTTCCGCCCCGCAGCATACTCTTCAGGGCTGTCCCGAAGGGCATATGATCCTTATAGGTGTTGCTGTGCCGAAGCAGGAATCTTACCGCGATCATCCTCCATATCCGCGGATACAGACTGGCATACAGCGCGCCCTTATCATAAAAGTACTTCTCGGTATACCCTGTAAACCAGCTGGATGCGGCATCTTGATCTATCTCAGCGATCGCATAGGGAACGGCGTACAGCCGCAGCCCCTTATCTAAGCATTCCTTCAAAAAAATGGTATCTTCACCGGATCCATAGCGCGCTCCTCCGCCAAACAGGGTGCTGAAGGTGATCCCCGCGGCCATGATTCGCTGACGCCGGATCACCAGTCGCGCCGCGCCGTATTTCGCATAGTTATACCTGTGGATCCGTTTTATTTTCGTATTTATATAGCGTCGAGGCCGTTTCTCGATCAGGTTGAAGATCAGCACATCGGCCTTCGGACATTCCTCAAGCGCTCTTTCCACGATCTGCGGGTAGCCATCTACAAATGTCATATCGTCATCAGCCAATACGCATATATCCGCGGTCGCATTCTGCAAAACCGTGTTCCGGTTCCGGCCCACTCCGCGCTCAACCGTATTCAAATAGGTCACTTTTACATTTCGCAAGAAAATTTCTTCTCTGGAGGTGCGTTGGCCTTGGTTGCCGACCAATGTATCCGTCTGCAGATTCATTCTCTCTGCCAGCGAGTAGTCACGCTGGTCGACTGCCACAACTAAAGTTTCCATTCTCATACCATACAATTTGTGCGGGGCTTCACGGGCACCGTGAAGCCCCGCACTGTTCAAATGTTGCTTATGCCGCTATACGGCGTTTGCTCAGACTGCCATCTTGCCGTCGGCATTGAAGTGGTGCATGCCCGGCTCCACACCGTAATCATTGGCGGGAACCCACATGTTGGCGTCCTTGTACATCATGCCGCTGTGCGCGTTGAAAATGTAGTAGCTGTTTTCGATCTCCGTGAACCCCTTGGCGCGCACGCCGTCAGCGTAGTAGAAGGTCTTTCCGTCGCCGGTCACAAAGCCCGTCTTAATGAGCCTGCCGTCCGCGCCAAAGCCGTACCAGCCGTTGCCGCTCAACTCCGTGGTCTCCACATATGCAGAGCCACTGGTCACAAGCGTACCATCATAGCGTGCGAAGTAGTAAGTGCCATCCAGCTCGTACAGGCCGTTGACCATCTTCACGCCGTCAATGGTGAAGTACAGCTTGCCGTTCTCCGCAACGATCTTCTTGACGCCGGTTTCCACGTTGGGAATGAACATCTTGCCGTCTGCATCGAAGTAGTGCATGCCCGGCTCGATGCCGTAGCTATTGGCACCGACCCACATGGTGGCATCCTTGTACAGCTTGCCGCTGCCAGCGTTGAAGAAGTAGTAGTCCCCGCCAATCTTCGTCAAGCCCTTGGCGTGAGCGTAGTCGGTGAAGTAGTAGGTAAATCCGTCGATCTCAGCAAAGCCATCGCTGACAAGATATCCGTTTTCATCGCACCAGTATTTGCCATTCTCCAGTGTGCAGCCTCTGCACGCTGTGGTCTGGTCGATATAGCAGCTGGTGTTCACATAGACTTTGCCGCGCGTTGCGGTAAAGATGATGCCATCGTTCACCTTGATCGCGCCATAGAACACCTTGCCGTTTTCGTCGCAATAGTATTTTTCACCTTGGTAATCAATAAAGCCGCTGCACTTGCCGGTCAGCAGGCCGGTCTCCTCATCGAAGTGATACCACGTGATATCCTTCACGTTGTCCGTCACGGTATGTGCATTGCCATACGCCACATAGCCCTTGACATCCAGCCAATAGGTACCCTCCTCCAGCGTCACGAAACGGCGGAACCATGCTTCGCCCGCGACGAAGTATTTGGTTCCCTCCTTGGTGGTGCGGAACGCGCCTCTCACCAGCTGTCCCTGCTCGTTGAAGGTATACGTCAGACCCTTGATTGTCTGGACACCCGTATACATGATAAAGGTGGTGGGGTCAAAATAGTAGAAGTACGACTCGCCATCCTCGGCCACGATCGACTGCCAGCCGGAAGCCAGCGTTCCGAAGCGTGCAAAGTAATGCTTGCCGTCCTTTTCAAACAGGCCCGTCAGCTTCTCGTCGGCGATCCCGTCTGTGCCGAGGTCATACCAGAATTCACCGGCTTCACCGGCGGTGTAGCTGGGAAGTTTCTGCACGCCGGTCAGCGCAGCACCGTTCCGGTAGTAGCGCCAGCATCCATCCTCCTTGATCCAGCCGTCCTTGCTGTTCTGCTTCAGGGAGAAGGTATCCGTGAAATCAGTGATCGTGCTGAAGAAATGGGCGCCGTAGTCCCCGCTCAGGTGTTCACTGTTGTCGTAGGGATACAGACCGTATTGCTGCTGGAACTCCTCATTCTGCGCCATCGTCTTAAGCACATGGAAGTGTGCATAGATGTCATACGCCAGATCGCCGCTGACCGAGCAGGTGAGCTTACCGTCTTCATCCCAAGCCGCCGTGTCCGTCGGGATCAGCTTCAAGCCGCTGAGCACGCAGAGGGGGTTGGCCGTCGCCGGGTTGATCGCCTCATTCTGGCGGATGAAGTTGCAGACCACTGTCAGCTTGTTGTTCTCAACCTCTGCGGAGGTCAATCTGAAGTACTCGTTTGCCAGACGCAGACCGTTTTTGTCGATCGTGACGCCCTCCGGCGCAGTCAGCGTGATGGTAACTGTGGTCAGCGGGCTGATACGCTCTGCAAGCTGGAGCAGGAAGTCCCACGCAGTCCGGCCCTCCTGATCGCCGCCGGGCAGCATATACAGCAGCTTCGTCAGCTTTTCAGGGATGGCCACCTTGGACATATCCACGGCAAAGGTGTAGGAGATCTCCGTTCCTGCATTGGAATCGATCAGATAATACGTGGCATCCTCCGCCTTATAGTTTGCGTTGGATGCACTGCGGTTCCATGCCAGCAGGCCGCTGCCGCCGGTGGCATGGTTGAAATCAAAGTCCGCCTCGTCATCGCGGTAGAAATACGCCGTGGTCTTCGCCGCCAGCTCCAGCGCCTTGTTGATGGCGATGGTCTGGGCTTGGATCGCAGCTTCCTCATTGGAGGCGCCGTTTGCCTTAGCCGCCTGATATGCCTTTCTAAACTCCGCATCGATCGTTTGCTGGAATGCAGGAAGCTTGGTCTTAAGCACCGCACCGATCGTCAGTGTGCGCAGCTTGCCTTCCGCGTTGGGCGTAAAGGCAAAGCCGGAGGCAGAACCAGCCTCGGGATAGTCAAACACAAGCTCCGTCTTGGTGGTGTTGAACTGACCACCCTCCAGCTCACCGAGGGAGGTCAGCGTGATCTTCAGATAGCCAAACGTCACATCCTCGGGGTTGATCTTGACCAGATTCCCGTTGTAGGATGCCTCCAGAGGCAGCTCCGTCGGCTCGCCGTAGATCATGTTCACCGTGTCTCTGGTAAATCTCAGCTCCGTTGCCTCCACAACGTGCAGCGTCTTGGTACCCAGCACGCTGCCGTCCGCATCCACCAGCCGGATCTGCACGTCGCCCAGCCCCGCCGCGGTAAACACGTTGTCCTGCAGCGTGCCAATGCTTTCATCGGATACTGTCAGCTTGGTGCCCTCCGGCAGGGCGATGGCGCCGCCGGTCGCCGTAACGCCGGAGACCCGCATCTCCAGCTTCGTCCCGACGGTCAGATAATCGTAGTCCGCAGCGATGACAGCATGGTCAAACACGTTGGAGGGCTTGGCAGTAGACACCACCATCAGAGACGAACTGACAGAGCGCTCGTAGCCGTCAGACGGGCGGTTGGTCACGGTGATGGTATTAGAACCCTCCGCCTTTGTTGCAAAGGTCGTAGAGCCGCCGCCGTCCAGATTGACCGCCGAGACACAGCCGGCATCCAGCATGATCTGTGCAATCTCAATGTTGCTGCCGCCTGCGGAGAAGGGATCCTGCCGGCCATCCAGCGCCATCAGGACAACACGTCCGTCATAGGTGATGCCCACGCAGCTGCGAGGTGCGCGCTGGGTATAGTAGTTCGAGGTGTTGGTAATGACGATCTTACCGTCCTTGACCAGCCAAATATTGGCGCCGATCGCCTCTGCGATCTCGCCCTGGTGGGCATTCCATTCCGCGCTGCCGCCAATGATCGGCGTTCCATTCTTGAGGATGCCGAAGAAGTTCTCGCTGCCCACGCCGTTATACTCGACACCCTCCATCACAAGGGCGCCGGAGGGCCAGCCGTTGCTCATATTGTAGAAGTCGCCGTTGATGCCCACCACGGCACTGTAATTGGGTATGTAGCGCGGGTCGGCGGGGTCGGAGTGGTTCTTCTCCGCCGCCTTCATCTGATCCGTCACGCGGACCATCTTGATCTTAGAGCCGTCGTTGTCGCCGTAGTTCGCATAGACATCCACATCATCGCGGGAGACGTCCGCTGTGGCGATATAGTACACGATCTGCCGATCGTCCTGCGTCTGCGCCATCTTGATCTCCTGCGTGACACCGGGCGCCAGCATGGAGGTCTTGCTGGAGAAGACCTGATAGTAGGGGTTCGTCATCTGGGCGCCTGCCGTAAGGAACAGATAATCCGCAAACGCGTAGCAGCAGGCCTGCCGCAGATCGGGATCTACGCCATCCGGGACATAGCTGTGCTCCAGTGTGCGAATACCCTCATTGCCACAGTAGGTGTCATAGATCGCCGCACGGATGTCCTCCTTTGTGGACACGCCATTAAAGCGATTCTCCAGGAAGAACTTGACCCGGATCTCATCTGTCAGGTACTGGGTATAGTAGCTCTTCATGATGGCGCTGATGGTCGTGCTGCCATCCAGCTTCTTCAGGATATAGAACGCATCCAGGTCGCCGTACAGGTCCAGAATGCCGAAGGAATGTACGTCCGGCACGTCATGGAGGAAGTACTTGTCATTTTTGGTGCGGATCTCCTCCGCCATCTCCTCCACCGTGCCGGTAACGCCGCCATTGGTGGTCAGCTGCACCAGATCGCAAATGTCGCCGGCCCAGCTTCCCAGATCCGCCGTGCTCTGAATCTTGGTGTGATACGACATATCCATAGCGCCGAACATATGGGCGAATTCCACGGTATTGCCGTTAGGCAGTGTAAACTCGCCCAAGCTGCGGAGGCGGCCGGCGCTGGTGTTGTTCTCTGCGTCCTTTTCCGCCACATAGCTGGTAAACGCCGTCTTCTCCGAGCCGCAGAACGTCGTCCATGTACCGGAGGTATACTTCTCAACGCCGCAGCGGATATAGTTGATCACAAGCGCCACGGCTTCCTCTTCGGGATGCTCCCGCACAAAGGCGCTTGCGTATGCTTCAAGTGTTGTCAGTGAATCGATAAAATCCTTGTATGCCGTAATCGGTTCCGGAGCAGATTCTGCTGGATCCCCCTCCGCGCCGTCCGCCGGAGAGGAGTCCCCCTCCTGCTGCTCGCCCTCCTGCGGGGCCGCGGGCTCCACCTTGTCCTGCTCGCCCTCCTGCGGGGCCGCAGGCTCGTCCTTGTCCTGCTCGCCCTCCTGAGGCACCGCAGGCTCCACCTTGTTCTGCTCGCCCTCCTGAGGCGCCGCAGGCTCCACCTTGTCCTGCTCGCCCTCCTGAGGCACCGCAGGCTCCACCTTGTTCTGCTCGCCCTCCTGAGGCGCCGCAGGCTCTTTCCCCGTCTGTTCGGCAGTTATGCCTGCCGTCGTACCTGCCGTGCTGCCTTCGTCTGTCAGCTCCTCCGCAAAGGCGGAGATTGGAAGCAGACTGAGCAGCATGACCGCTGCCATGACCAGCGCCAGCAGCTTTGATCTTCTCGCTCTGTTCATAAGCCATCCCTTTCTCTCATTATTTCCGCGTCTCTTTGTGTCCGGCTGAACCGCACATGCAGTCCCCTGTAAGGGACTGCATGCGCGGTTCAGCATCCTTTGCCGAGACCTGATGTCTCGGGTCAGTTCACTGGTTGCTCATCTTGCCGTCGGCATTGAAGTGGTGCATACCGCCCTCAACGCCGTAGTCATTGGCAGGAACCCATATATCAGCACCCTTATACATCTTCCCGCTGTAGGTGTTGAAAATGTAGTAGTCGTTACCGATCTTCGTGAACCCCTTGGCGCGCATACCACCGTTGTAGTAGTAGGTAAATCCGTCGCCGCCTTCCACAAAGCCGGTCATGAGCAGCTTACCCTCTTCATCAAAGCCGTACCAGCCGTCCTTGGCCAGCAACTCCGTCCCCACATAGGCAGAGCAGTTGACCGCCAGTTCGCCGTTGTTCTGGGCGTAGTAGTATGCGCCGCCCAGCTCATACAGCCCGCCGACCATCTTCACGCCGTCAATGGTGAAGTACAGATTGCCGTTCTCCTCTACGATCTTCCTGACGCCGGTCTCCAGATTGGGCACGACCATCTTGCCGTCTGCATCAAAGTAGTGCATACCCGGCTCCACACCGTAGGTGTTCTTGCCGACCCACATGTTGGCATCCTTGTACATCATGCCGCTGCGGGCATTGAAGAAGTAGTAGTCCTCGTCGATCTTCGTCAAGCCCTTGGCGCGCACACCGTCAGCGTAGTAGAAGGTCTTTCCGCCGCCGGTAACGAAGCCGGTCATGATCAGCTTGCCGTCTGCGCCAAAGCCGTACCAGCCTTCGCCGTCCTTCAACGGCTCTGCATCAATATAGGCCACGTCGTCTACCACTAATTGACCGTTAGAGAGGGCGTAATAATACGCACCTTCCAACTCATACAGACCGCTGTACATACGGGCGCCGTCAATGGTAAAGTACAGCTTGCCGTCCTCGGTAACGATCTTCTTTTCACCCTTCACCATATCAGGAATGACCATTTTGCCATCCGCGCCGAAGTAGTGCATACCCGGCTCCACACCGTAGGTGTTCTTGCCGACCCACATATCGGCATTCTTGTACATCTTGCCGGTTTCCTTGTTGAAGAAGTAATAGTCATCACCGATCTTCGCAAAGCCCTTGACCAGGGTTCCCTTCTCGTGGTAATACGTACCTCCGTTCACGGTAACAAAGCCGTTGATCTGCATTACGCCATCGGCATCGAAATGGTACATACCAGCAGCAACAGGGAGACCATTGGTCTTGGTGATCCAATAGCCCTGATTCATGACGATCTCACCGCTAGAGGTCTTGGCATAGTAATACTTTCCATCGACACAGATCAGGCCTTCACCGACCTTGACGCCGTCGATGTAGTTGAACTTGGAGCCGTCGCCCTCGCAGATGCCATTCTTGCTGGTATCCTCGTCGTGCTCGATGATGCCGTTGGCGTCGAAGTGATACCGATAGCACGGCAGAGGCAGGCTGTTGTTCTTCTCCACCGGGTAGTCGCCGTCCTTGACTGCCTTACCATCCTCCTCGCCAAAGTAATAATAGTTGACCTCGCCGTTCTCCTTGACCACCCGCTTCAGGCCGGCATACTCCTCGATGATGCCGTTGTTGAGCCAATAGGTATCCGCTCCGACGCTGTAAACACCGGTAACATCGCTCTGGAACACGCCGTCAGCGTCAAAGACGCAGCGGGCTTCCTTAGCCGCATTCTCGGGCGTCAGCGTCGTGATTCCGGTAGCCGCATAGCCGGTTTCGGTGTCCAGATAGTAGGTATTGCCGTCAATGACTGTCCAACCGGTCTTCTGCAGCTCGCCGTCCTTGTAGTACTGCTTGCCGTTGGTATCCGTGACCCAGCCGGTCTGGAACTGCCACTGGGCATACAGCGTCATATCTCCGGTCAGTTCAAGGATCGCGCCCTCATCGGAATAGGTGGCTCCGCTGCCATCTGCGGCAGTGTTCCAGCCGGTGAACTTGTAGTTCTCACGGGTAAAGGCGTTGGTATTCAAGGCAGTATCCACACCGACCTCAAAGCGCTGAGGCTCCATACTGCCTTCGCCACCGTTGGCATTGAAGGTGATGGTGTAGAACACACGGGCAGTTGCAGAGTACTGTGCCGTGTAGGTCACATCTCCGGTGACTTCCGCGATTTCAGTATCCCAGCCCTTGAAGGTGTAGCGATACTGCGCATCGGCCTCCTTGGTGGGCTCCGTGCCGTCAAAGCTGGGCATCGTACCGTACGGGACGTTCTCGTCCTTCTCCAGCTCCGTGCCGTCCTCGTTCTTCCACGTCACCGTGTACTTGTTCAACGTCTGGTCAAACGTGGCGGTGTAGGTCACATTTCCGGTGACTGCCGTGACCTCAGGCGTCCAGCCCTTGAAGGTGTAGGTGTACTGTGCATCGGCCGCCTTGGTGGGCGTCTCGCCGTTGTACGCGGGTGTCTCACCATACGGGACGTCCTTGTCCGTTTCCAGTACCGTGTCACCGTTCTTCCACGTCACCGTGTACTTGTTCAACGTCTTCGTAAACGTGGCGGTGTAGGTCACATCTCCGGTGACTTCCGCGATTTCAGTATCCCAGCCCTTGAAGGAGTAGGTGTACTGCGCATCAGCCGCCTTGGTGGGCGTATCGCCGTTGTACGCGGGGGTCGTACCGTACTCGACCGTATCCGTCTTGAGCACCGTGCCGTCCCAGTTCTTCCACGTCACCGTGTAGGTGTTCACCGTCTCCGTAAACGTGGCGTTGTAGGTCACATCTCCGGTGACTTCCGCGATTTCAGGATCCCAGCCCGTGAAGGTGTAGCTGTACTGCGCGTTACCCTCCTTGGTGGGTGTCTCGCCGGAATAGACCGGCGTGTCACCGTAGTCTACCTTCTCCGACTTAATTACCGTGTCACCGTTCTTCCACGTCACCGTGTACTTGTTCAACGTCTCCGTAAACACGGCGGTATATGTCACATCTCCGGTAACGCTGGAAACCGCGGGAACCCAGCCGTTGAAGGTGTAGGTGTACTGCGCGGTGGCTGCTCTGGTGGGCGTCTCGCCGTTGTACTCGGGTTCCGCACCGTACTCGACGTTCTCGTCCGTCTCCAGTACCGTGCCGTCCCAGTTCGCCCACGTCACGGTGTAGGTTCTGATGGTATCCGTAAACGTGGCGGTGTAGGTCACATCTTCGGTGACGGCCACGATTTCAGGCGCCCAGCCCGCGAAGGCGTAGGTGTACTGTGCGGTGGCCGCCTTGGTGGGCTCCACGCCGTTGTACGCGGGCATCGTACCGTACTCAACGTTCTCGTCCTTCTCCAGCTCCGCGCCGTCCTCGTCCACCCACGTCACCGTGTAGGTGTTCACCGTCGCCTTAAACTTGGCGGTGTAGGTCACATCCGCGGTGACGGCCGTGATCTCGGGCATCCAGCCGTCGAAGGTGTAGGTGTACTGTGCGTTGCCCGCCTTGGTGGGCTGCTCGCCAGTGTACTTAGGAACAGTACCGTACTCGACCGTATCTGTCTTGAGTACCGTGCCGTCCTCGTTCTTCCACGTCACCGTGAATTTCTGCCGCTCCCACTGGGCGTAGAGGGTGGTGTTCTCGGTCAGATTAACAGTCGCACCATCCGCATAGGAGTCGCCAGTACCGTCAGCCGCCGTATTCCAGTTCAGGAAGTTGTAGCCTTCACGGGTGAAAGAGTTTGCATTCAGTGTGGTATCCGTCTTTGCATTTACGGTCTGCGGGGTCATCGTGCCTTCGACCGGGTATTCCGCACTGCCGTTGGCTTCAAACGTGACGGTCAGCTCCACCGGCTCTTCGCCGCCCCAGACGCCATTGACATAGTTGATGGTGTCGCCAGCGTTTGCGGTCGCGGTTTCGGTATAGGAGCCGTCTGCGTTGTGCAGCTTGGCGGCGGTGATGGGGATGGTCACCGCACTTTTGTTCGCATTATACTGATACGTCTTGTTCGCCGTGCCGGGTGCGCCCTGCTGAATGTACTTGCCGGTGCCGTTGCTGGAGCAGATGTCCGCACCGCCCTTGGTGGTGTAGATGCCGCCAATAGCCGTTACGCTGCCGTTCACATCCATCTTCGCATCAACCAAGTCGTTATTGGTGCGGTTGTACACCTTGCCCGGCGCATAGGCCACGGACTTAAACTTGCAGGGGCCCCAAACGAAGTTATCGCTATTCCACTCATCGCTGTCGTAAATATATACATTTTTGCCGTTTGCAACCGTCAGGCCAGCGCCTTCGGCAATGTTGACCTCAACGCCTGCCAGCAGAGCGGCATCCTGATTGATGGTCACATTTCCGGACTGGATATCGATGGTGATGTTATTGGTGATGGGCAGTACGTAGCTTGCAGAGTTGACATCCATGCCCGCAAGCGTTAGCGACAAGGTGTTCAATGCCGCCTTGCCGTTTACTGTGAATACAAGGCGATCCGTCTTTTCATCGTAATCCTTGGTAAAGCTACCGGATTCCACTTTGAACATACCGGTGTTGCCAATGAAATTAATCGCAGTAGTATATGTGGTGCTCATTGCATAAACGCCGCTGTAAACTATCTCGTTGGCGCCGGCATTCAACGTCAAGGGAACTTCGATGTTTTGTACGAAGTACTGCGAGAATGGGAACACCCCATGGCCCATGCTGGAAGATGCGCTGCCGCCGCGGAAGTCTGCAATCTGATAGAATTCGTACACCGTAGCGCCAGATTCCGCCAAAACAGAGCCGCTGCCGGAGATAAAGCCCCATGCATAGAGATTGCCGCCCTTCTTGACTGTAATGGAGCTGTTATCCGCCATTTTGATGTATCCATAATCACCAACGGGACGTCCCTGCTGGCCGCCGCCAGCGGCAAAATACCTGCCGCCCAAACTGATGGCGCCATTGACGGTAATGGACGTGCCTTCGCTCATCGTCAGCGTCCGGAAAGGCTTAGACGCGGGAGTGTCCCGAATCGCCGCAGGAGCATTCGTATACAGTGTCCCTGCCGCGTCGAACGGAATCAGAAGTGTTATTCCAGTCGGAATGGTATAGCTGCCGCCGATGGAGCCATCAGAAGCCAGCGTAATCTTGGACTGGCCGTTTTTCTGCGCATAGGTGACCGCTTCGTTCAGGTCGTCAAACGGTTGTCCTCCGGTTTCAAACAGGGCCGCCGTTTTACTTGCGAACCGCGCTGTGATGGTGCAGTCGCTGTCAATGTTCAACGCAGCCTTTGCATCTGTGTTGATGTATTTACCATTGGTAACATTGTACCAGCCCATGAACTGATAGCCCGCCGCCGGAGTCGCCACTACCTGATAAGCGGTCATGGAGCTTTGCGTGTTGCTATATTCCTCGGTAATAAGTTTTCCGTCTACTGTATAAGTGCCGTTTTCAGCAGGCACGAAAGTCGCAGTTGCATTGACATTGCTTACCAGAACCACGTTGGTAAGGGTGATCTTAGTGGCAGCATTGGTGCTGCC
>ERZ870047.58-NODE-58-length-16476-cov-7.340874_pt1 | contig 16476 bp, 8 predicted proteins | sample MGYA00521268_ERZ870047 | MGnify/ENA primary metagenome ERZ870047 (study PRJEB32232, sample SAMN07284960) | human gut metagenome | biome: human-associated habitat; material: feces | host: Homo sapiens | place: Tanzania | collected 2014-01-26 ... | reverse complement strand
ACGCTACGTAGAGGCTTCCGATGAACAGTGCCGTCATCAGTATGACGTTCTGTGTCAGACGTTAAGACAGGCAGGCTACCATCATTACGAGATCTCCAACTTCGCAAGGCCCGGCTTCGAGGCAGTCCACAACAGCGCCTATTGGAGCCGCGTCCCGTACATAGGCCTCGGCCCAGGCGCCCATTCACTGACCGGCGACATCCGCTCCTGGAACAGTCAGGAACTTCCGCACAGAAGTACGGACGGTTCCCCGGCGACATATTCAAGAACCTCCGAGACCCTTTCGCCCGAGGACATCAGAGTAGAGAGGATCATGCTCTCCCTCCGCACCGACAAAGGCTTGGAAGCCGCGGAACTATATTCATTGGCTGACCGCGCGGTCATTAATTCCCTTTTGAGTGAAGGTGCCCTTGAGAAGCAAGGCGGCAGCATCCGCATCCCCGAATCCCGCCTCTTCACCTCCGACGAGATAATCCGCGAACTGATTTAGAAGCGTTCTTGGTTTGTTGGAATATCCTCTGGGCCGAAAAAATCTTCTGGCAAAAGTCCCAAGTTCTTTGAACCAATTATGGAAAACCTCTTGAATATCAATGCAAAATCACCTTGCCTTTAGCCGGATCAATCTATGGGCACTTCTTTAATGTATTGAATATCATCACTTAACTCTCCACTCGTCTCACGTATCTTTGCCCCGGAGCTGCCCCAAGGGCTCTTGGGGTTCTTGAAGACCCACAGCTACGCTTTCGAGAGACGAAGGCGTGGTATCTTCGGGGGTATCACCGAAAATATTTCTGTTTTTTATGAATTGAATGTGTTTCTTTCTGTTTCCATTCATTAGGAATGCCTAACTTGCGGTCGTGTTCCGGGAGGAATCGCGGGACATTTTGACAAACAGACATGATTCACTTCAACTATGAGGACTTCAGAGAGAAAATGTGCCGTCAGGCGGAAGGCCGATGACCAGACTACCATTAACCAAGAGACCATTGAACATGAGGGTGTTAACCAAAGGACCGTGTATGGGCAGGAAGCCGCTGACTGCCCGGACGCGGCATCGGAGGAGGAGCAGTACCTTAAACGCTACCGCCACTGCCGTAGACTGATTGAGAACGACGGGCGGTTCATCGGGATGACCGACGAGGAGAAGGATGCCTACGCACAGCGGCTCGCTACGCCGGAGTATCTTGACCTGACCTGCGACTGGGCGTTCAAGTATCTGTTCCAGAACCACCCGGATCTGCTTGTCCGGCTCCTGAACGACATCCTTCAGGAGGATATCATGTCGGTTGAGTTCCGGAACACGGAACTGACGGAGATGTCTTCGCAGGACAAGAGGATATTCTTCGACCTTCTTTGCCGGACACCGGGCGGGACGATTCTGGTCGAGATGCAGAAGGCTTCGCGTTTCGACCAGCGCGACCGTCTGCTCTTTTATGGTTCAAGGCTGGTGACCAGACAGGTGAAGCGCGGGGATGAGGAATATGTCCTTGCGCCCGTCAAGGTCATTTGTATTATGAACTACGAGGACGAGCATCTGAACTCGCCGGAGGGAAAGATCCTGTACCATTACAGACTGCGTGAGATCGAGACGGCCGAGCCGTTCGGAGACCGGATGTCGTTCTATCTGTTGGAGTTGCCGAGGATAATGCGCTACACTGATGAATATGACAGTCCTGTGGCAGCATGGTGCCGGATATTCAGAAATTTCGCTATATTTGCGAAGTCGAGGTCGGAGAAAGACGCTGAGTTTGAGAGGTTAGAGCGGGCGATGCGTGTCAGTGGCCTTGACGACAAGGAGATTGACAACTATTTCAGCGATATGATGACAGAGAAAGAGATGCGCCCGTACATCAAAGGTGCCGAGCAGCAGGGCTACCGCAAAGGCTTTAAGGCCGGTGTCGAGCAAGGCACGGCGGAAGGCGTTGAGAAAGGTATAGAGAAAGGTATAGAGAAAGTCGCTAAGTCTATGCTGTCGTTAGGCATCCCGGTTGAACAGATCGGGATTGCCACAGGGCTGTCTCCGGAGAGGATTGAGACTTTGAGACAGGACTAAGAAGCTGTTTTTGAAGATTTTTCACATCAAAGAACATTTCAAACAACTCAAAACAGATTCTATGCGATTATTCCGGTTTTAGTGCCGTGGGTGATAAGAATTAGATTATGTCTTTGTGGTAATTGGCCAACAAAGACATAATCTAAATGACAAGACTATTTGCCTGAGAAACCTATAGATTCCAGACTATCTGACAGTGAATCCGACAGGCTCGCCGGAGGCGGAGTCGGTGGCTACCCAGAGTTGGAAATCACCGGGCTCGACAATATATTCATTGTTGATGTTCCAGAAGGCGAGGGCGGAGACAGGAAGCGAGAAATCTACGACCTTTGATTCGCCGGCGTTCAACGCAACCCTTTGGAAACCTTTGAGTTCCTTGACAGGGCGGGCGATGGATCCGACGAGGTCACGAACGTAGAGCTGTGCGACCTCAATGCCGGCATATTCTCCGCTGTTCTTCAGGGTGAATTTGACCTTGATCGTGTCGGCGGCGGTATATTCACGGCTGTCGAGAGCTATGTCGGAATATTCAAAGGTGGTGTAGCTCAGGCCGTAGCCGAACGGGAAGAGCGGGCCGTAGCCGCTGTCGAGGTAGTAGGAGGTGCAGCCGTTGGAGGTTTGGCCGGCTTTGAGAGGAAGGTCCATCAGGAGGGTCTCGGTGCCGGTGTTCGGACGGCCGGTGTTGAGGTGGTTGTAGTACATCGGAGCCTGGCCGACGGTCTTTAGGAAGGTGACAGGAGTCTTTCCGGACGGAACGGCCTTTCCGCTCAGGAGGTCGGCGATCGCCTCGCCACCCATTGTGCCGGGATGGAACGAATAAAGCATCGCGTCACAGTTCTCCAGGTCGCGGCCGATGGTCAGAGGCCTGCCGGCCATCACGACCACGATGACCTTTTTGCCGGTCTGCCGCATTGCCGCTATCAGCTCGCTCTGAGCACCTTGAAGATTCAGGTCGGACAGGCAGTGCGCCTCGCCTGAGAGGATCGCCTCTTCTCCGGCGAACACCACGATGGCGTCTGCCCTTGACGCGGCGGCCTTTGCCTTAGCGATTCCTGCAATGCTTCTGTCGCGGCTGAAGGCGGTCCCCGGTTCGTAGATCACGTTGTAATCCTTTTTGAGAGCTGCCAGAGGGGTGACGGAATGAGTCTCGTCCCCGTCAAAGGCCCAAGTGCCCATCTGTTCGTAAGGAGCGTCGGCCAAAGGACCGGTCACGAGCAGAGTCTTGGCATCCTTCAAAGGAAGAGCCGCGTTGTCGTTCTTCAGAAGGATGGCTGATTCAATGGCGCTTTGCTTGGCGGCCTCCAGATGTGACGGGGCGTAGAGAACATCTCCTGAGCCTTCCTCCTTGACGTAAGGATTGTCGAACAGCCCGAGGCGGAACTTCAGGCGAAGGATGTCTCTGACAGCGTCATCGATTTGTTTCTCGCTGATTTTCTTTTCTTTGACCAGTTCCTCGATGAAGGATATGTAGCCGTAGGACATCATATCCATCTCTACTCCGGCGTTGACGGCCAGATCGGTGGCGTCCTTTAGATCCTTGGCGAATCCGTGCATAATCATCTCGCCGGAAGAGTTCCAGTCGGTCACGATCATTCCGTCGAATCCCCATTCTCCTCTCAATATGTCCTGAAGCAGCCATTTGTTGCCTGTGGAAGGGACTCCATCGATGGTGTTGAACGAAGTCATCAGGGTCATCGCACCGGCGTCCACACCTGCTTGGAACGCAGGGAAATAAACATTGCGCAAAGTCCTTTCGGAGAGTTCGACTGTGTTGTAGTCACGGCCTCCTTCGGTCGCCCCGTAGCCTACAAAATGCTTGAGGCAGGCGGCAATGGAGGTTGAATCCCCATTGCCTTGATAGCCACGAACCATAGCGGCGCCCATTACGGCGTCAAGGTACGGATCCTCTCCGGAACTCTCGGCGATCCTGCCCCAGCGTGGATCCCTTGAGATGTCCAGCATCGGGGAGAATGTCCATCTCACTCCGCAGGAAGCGGCCTCGACGGCTGCCACACGGGCGCCACTCTCAACCAATTCCGGATCAAAAGTGGCCGCGAGTCCAAGCGGAATCGGGAATATGGTCTTGAAGCCGTGTATGACATCCCTGCTGACAAGGATTGGAATCCCCAGCCGGCTTCTTTCGACAGCGGCTTTCTGGATCCTGTTTATCTCAGCCGGATCCACACAGTTGAGGATGGAACCTACCTCGCCTTTCTCGGCGGCCTCGGTCAGCCAGTCTCCGCCGGAAAGCTGGTTCATCTGACCGATCTTCTCGTGCAGGGTCATCCGCGAAAGAAGGTCGTCGATTTTCTTTTCAGTCTCGTCTTTCTCAGAGCAGCCGCAGATCGCAAGGGCGGCCGCCGCAGTCATAAGGTATTTGAATATTCTCATTTACAGATTCTTGCTTATTATTTCCAATCTTTCTTCGTAAATCTTTTTCAATCTCGCCACAGCGGCGTTGTAGCTCATTCTCTCGTCCCCGTTGACAATCACGCCACCGTTCTGTGACGCGTCTTCGGAAGGAGCCCACATCCTGAAATTCAGCTCAGCCGAGGTCTGAAGCGTCTTCTCCATCTCATCGATGAAGGCAGGAATTGTCTTCAGCTGCGGAAGCAGTTCATTCCACCGGGACTTGACCGCGGCCTTGAAATCAGGATCATCGAACAGCCTTGCGTACCAGAAGGAATCCCTGTTTACCAGACCGGTTCTGGCACGGGGAGAGACGTTGTATGACAGTGTTCCCCAGTCGAAATCCCAAATCGGTCCGGCGGTCAGCTTCCCGTCCGCACTCTTGTGCAGGAACACGCTTCCCGGGTTACCTAATTCGTGGTTGATCATCACCTCGAAAACTATCCAATAGTCAATGAAGGACTTGACATCCAGATATTTGGCATAGCCCTCAGAATCGTCCTTGAAGTTCTCGCCGTAGATCACCTCGGAAACCGTCCTGACATATTCCTTGATTTCGTTGAGCATCAGGCCGGTGAGGCCATCATCGTAGTCCGGGTACTTTATTCCGAAAGGGATGCCGTCATGCATCTGCATACATTTTCCGGGCGTTTGGATCCATTGGATCTCATTGTCGTAGTGGAAGTCGCATTCCAGAAGGAATCCGTCCTCGCAAGGCACACGGTTGCTGTCCGCACGGATCTGCTCGATCAGCAGATAGTTGCCGACGTGCTTCCCGTTCATCACGAGTTCCACGCTTTGGCAGTGCGGAGTCCAGTCCAGCGATGTCATCGAACCCACTTTGTAGGCTATCAGGTTGCGCATCAGTGTCCTGTCCATAAAGTTGGCCAGAAGGATCCACCGTTTGTGCTTAGGCAGCCCGAAGATGGACTGCTTCTTGTCAAACTTGATCAGATAAGGCTTCTTGGGCCAGGTCCAAGTGGTGTTTCCACGTCCACGGACGGAGCACGGCACCTCTTCCAGATCACCAAATCTGCCCATCCCGTTTATCTTGAAGACCGCTTTCAGATAGTCCTCCTTGGACACGACCTCCTTCTCGTCTTCCGTGTCAACGTAAACCACCGGAAGCCCTGTCCGGACCTTTATCCTGCCGTCGAAGTCATTGCTCTTGATTATGAACGGCTTGGAATATACCATCGTGCCCTGTGGCAGCCTCATCGCGAACCGGACGCTCTCCTCACAGTCGCCGCTGACCCCAAGATCAGCGATTGTCACTGAATATGTTCCCTCACTCTCCGTCGGCGAAATCCCTGTAATTCTGAATATGTCAGACTCGCTTCCGTCCTGACGCCTCAGCGACACGGCGCAGTCCGGACTGCCGACATTGTAGTTGAATGAATATCCCGGCTCGTCCACCATAAACTCCACGGTGGCGTTGCCGTCGTCATCCATTGTGACAGAGGACTGAACCGGAGTGATGGAGTGGAACTCGGCCACGGACTCCTTACTCTCCTTGCCGCAGGAAAAGACGGTAAGGAGAACAAGGAACATAAGTGAGAGTCTGGTCAAGGTCTTCATCTTGCTATTGTTTTTGGAACACTCTCACGTAGTCAATCTCGTAAGTGGCTGGCAGACAGCTTTCATCAACGCCCATCGCTCCGCCCCAGTTGCCGCCCCAGGCCAGATTCAGCTTGAGGTAGAACGGATTGTTGAACGGCCAGGTGTCGTAGTTGCCCTTACCGTCATTCTTGAACGTCAGGTGGACCTCTCCGTCAAAGATGAAGTCCATCTTTTCGGCTGTCCATTCCAGAGCGTAGGTATGGAACTCTGACTGCGCGCCCTTGAGAAGGAACTCGTGGGTTTTCTGAGTGTTCTTAGGATGGTTGTAGGCCGTGCAATGGATGCTTGAGGAGACATATTCAGGATTGTAGCCAACCTCTTCCATAATGTCGATCTCGCCGTCCGCAGGCCACGAATGATAGTTCTTCGGCATCATCCAGAACGCCGGCCAGGTGCCCTTCCCCTTAGGGAGTTTGAGCCGCGCCTCGAAATAGCCATAGGTCCAGGACTCCTTGGTGTTCATCCTGACAGACTGGACCTTGCCTCCGATCTTCTGGGCCGTGATCTTCAACGTTCCGTCCGACACCTCAGCAATCTTCACGCCGTTGTACATCCCTTCGGCGACATAGTTCTGAAGCTCGTTGTTGCCCCATCCACTGCTTCCGGTCTCGTACCACCATTTGTCGGAATCCGGTGTGGATGAGCCGCTTGTGTTGAACTCATCCTGCCAGACCAGCTTGTAGCCGGCCGGAATGTTCACTCCGTCCTCCTTGCATTCCTGCTTCACATTCACGGTCTTTCTTGCCGAACCGAAACGGAAGGTCAGAACAGTCTCACGGGCATCTCTCGTGAAGTTCTCTGTGAGAGAAACCTTAACGGTGGAGTTGCCGGACAGTCCGCCGCTCGGGGAAACCGTGCACCAGTCCGTCGCTCCCGAGGACACGCCCCATTCGCAGTTTGCCGTCACGTTGACAGTCAGTTCAGCGGCCTCGTAGGAAGCGGCCAGTTCTTCCTTGTCGGTGGAGAGTTCCGGAACCACTTCGGGATCATTGGATGATGAACCTCCGCAAGACGAAGATGAAAGGGCTGCCGCCGCCGAAAGCGACAGCAACCCGAACGCTAAATATTGCAATAAACGTTTCATTCAGAAATGAATATATCCGCAAAACTATTTATGCTCCTGCAGGCAGATCTTAGTCAATGTGACTGTCGTTCCGGCTGTGCATCTGCCAAGGTCAACGAAGAGAACGACTTTGTCGTAGTCAACGTCAGGCACGACACTTTCCATCTTGAAGGTAGCCGGTTCGCCCGCCTCGACCGCGAAATCATTGACATAGAACGCCGCGTGATCATTGTCATTGCCTTCCCACGCGAGCTTGAATGTCATCGCAGGGATGTCCTGGTCAGCCTCCACGGTCACGCAGAAGTCGTAGGTCTTGGACGCCGACATCGGGATGTCGGTGTGGAACACGGTCTGGCCCTGCCATTCGTTTCCGCCGATTCCCTCAGGGATGACGACTTTAAGTCCGTTGTTCTCAAGAGTTTCGGTCTCTGGATTCAGTCCGCCTGACCAGTCGGAAGGGGAGTACCAGTAGGTCATACTTACGCTTGCGCTCTTCCAGAAGTTTCCCGGGCCGTCAACGTCGAACACATCCGGTTTCGGCTTGTAGATGTACTGCCAGGAGATTCCGCTGAAGTTCGCCACGATGACGAGCTTGTCCTCTGTGTTCTCGGTGATGACGTAGGTCGGGTTCGTAACAGACTCGTTGTTCGCCACATAACCGATCACGACTCCTTCAGGGAAGGTGAGAACGTCCCCGTTAAGTGTGTAGGTGGATTCCTGAACGGTCCAGTCGATGTCGTAGTCCTCGCTCTGGGTCGTTCCTGGGCCGATTGCGGTGACATCCTTGTTGATGTAGATCTTGCCGTCAGCGCCAGGGTTGAAGACGTACTTGCCGTCAGCGTAGAAGGTGATCTCATCATCGTAGAGACCGAATCCGGCCTTCTCGTTAGGACCGGCCGCCCACCATCCCGCAGGGTTGGATTGGTCAGGACCGCATCCGATGTGTCCGTTGGCATCCGAGTCAAGCACCCAGGTCTTGCTGGTCTTGCCGTAGAGAGGATCGGTGACATCTCCGCCGGCGGATCCTTCCTTGACAAACTCGTAATGCCAAGCGATACCGTCCGGATTGCCTGAGGTCTTGAGGTTGGCCACAAGCTTGAGGCATTTCTTCATATCCGCAGGCTTGCTCTCCAAGACGAGGTAACGAGGATCGTCAAGCTCTGTCTGGTCAGCCACATAGGACATCGGAGTCCCCTTAGGAAGGGTGATATAGATTTCCTCCACACCGGCGTCGTTCCAACTGCTTTCCACTGAATATGTCGCAGTGGTCTTCTCCCAAGGAACGAGGTAATCCTCTCCGGTCGCATATTCAGACTTGACTCCGGAATTGGCGTTGACGTAAAGCTGTCCGTCTCCCGGATCGTAAACGTAAGATCCGTCAGCCCCGAAGGTGATCTTGTCGTCGTACAAGCTCCAGTCCTTCTTCTCCTCTGCTCCGGCGCTCCACCATTCGGTTCCGGTTCCGCCGAACGGACCGCATCCGAAGTGCCCGGCCACAGTGTGGTTCCACTCCCAAGTCTTGGTGGAGCCATCACTGAGCGCCTTGATGTAAGGAGCAGGGTCGAACGGATCACGGTAGGTGTTGTTCAACGTGAACTCCACCATCTGCGAGCCGACCGAGATTCCGTGGGCGTTGTAGGCCTTGACCTCGACGGTGTGCTTGCCCTCGTCACGGAAACGGAGCAGGAGTCCGTTCCCGGTGTAGGCGTAGTTCTTGCCGGTCACTTTCGAGCCGTTCGCGTTGTCGATCGGATCTGTGGCGCCGACAATCCAGACAGGCACGATGCCGTTGTTGTTCATATTGAAGGTGACGTAGTTGGTCTCCTGGTTCACCTCCACCTGCACGTCAAAGTCAGCGGCTTGCGGAAGCTTCGCCTGATCCGGAGTGATGTAGTCCGGCGAGCAGGCTGCCATAAGGGCGGCGGACATCGACAATGCGATATATTTCAATGTTGTCTTCATATTCATTCAAGATTAGTAGTTGTTCTGTACGAGGTTAGGATCCTTGTCAAGCTCGGTCTGAGGGATCGGCCAGTATTTCTTGGACTCGGTCCAGTCGTTCTGGCGGAACTCGTGGTTGGAAGCCTTGAGGACTGACGCGGCCATTCCGGTGCGGACGAGGTCCCAGTAACGCTTGCCTTCTCCGACAAACTCCTTGTGGCGCTCCTGGATGATGTCATCGCGGGTGAGTCCGGTGTCCTGGCATTTCGCGCGGTCACGGATCTCCTTGAGATATTCAGAAGGATCCTGGCCAAGGAGGACTGAGAGCTCGGCGGCGTTGAGGAGGGTCTCGGCGTAGCGGTAAACCCTTTCGTTGTTGCCGTGGTTCATATTCGGGTCACCAAGGTAGCCGTGGTTGCCGTTGGCGCGGGCGATGTACTTGAGAAGGAAATAACCGCTGTCTTCCCAGCGTGGGGTGTAGGACGCTCCGGATTCCTCGGCGTATTTCTCGAAGTTGAGGATTCCACCGTCGCGGCGGATGTCGGTCTCATCGTACATATCGTAAGCGGCCTTGCGTACAGTGCCGAATCCCCAGCCTTCAATGAAGTCGGAACTTCCTTTGAGTGAAGGGATTCCGGTCAGGACTGAGAATATGTTGCCACCGGTAGCGATAGGCGCGTCCCAGGAGCGCACGCCACCCTCTGAGATGTAGTTGATTTCCCAGATGGACTCGGCGCACCATTCGCCTGACTCGGTCCAGATTCCGGCGAAGTCATCGACCAGACGGTAGTTGCCGGACTGCTTGATCTCTTTCATAAACCCGAGGGCTTTCTGGTATCTTGACTCATCGTTCTGGTACAGAACCGCCTCTGTGTAAAGCATATAAGCCATCGCAAGGGTCACACGCCCCTCATTGCCGGCTGAAGCCTTCATAGGAAGGACGTTCATCTCGAACACGTTCTCAAGGTTGGTGACGATCTTCTCATAAACGGCGTCGTGACCGAGCTGCTCGGTGAAATAAGGGGACTTCAGGTTCTCATCGTAGTAAGGAACATTTCCCCAAAGCTTCCACAGGACGTTGTAATAGAACGCCTTGAGCACGGTGGCCTCCGCCTTGTAGAGAGCCTTGGTCTCGTCGCTCATCCCTGGAACATTGTCCACATTCTCCAGGACCACGCAGCAACGGTTGATTCCTGAATATGAGATTGTCCACATCTGGTTGCAGACATCGGTCGAAGTCGCTGTGTAGAAGTGTGTCTTCACAAGGATCGGCTGGTCGCCCTCGTTGGAGCCGCCGGCGTTGATGTCGTCGCCCATAATGTCATAGACAAGGTGCAGGGCATCGTACTGGTAGAAATAGTCGTACCACTCAAGCGGATCATACGCCGCTGTAAGTCCTTGGAACATACGGGCTTCCGTGTTGAAATATTCATCCATCGGCTCGGATGCGTTGTGTTCCGGAGTGACAAAGTCCTCGGAGCAGGAAGAAACGGTCAGGATTGAAAGGGCGCAAAGCGCGAAAAATATCTTTTTCATCTCGAATCTCATTTTAGAAGTTGACATTTACACCGAATGTGAATGTTCTGTTCTGCGGATAGACACCACGGTCGATACCTACCTCCGTGCTGTAGCCTGAGTTACCTCCCGTCACTTCAGGATCGCATCCCGTGTACTTGGTGAGGGTGAAGAGGTTCTCGGCCTGAACGTAGAGTCTCAGTCTGGAGATCGCCACGTGCTTGGTCAGTTTGGCAGGAAGGGTGTAGCCGAACTGCATGTTCCTTGCCCTTACGAAGGAAGCGTCCTCAACCCAGTAGTCTGAGGCCCTGTAATTCTCGTTGGCTGAACTGAAGGCGAAACGTGGGTAGCTGTTTGTGGTGCCCTCTCCGGTCCACCTGTTGAGAATATTCTTAGGCAGGTTGATGTAGTAGAGGTCGGTACGGCGTGAGACGTTGAACGCCTGGACTCCGAACTGTCCCTGAAGCAACATGCTGAAATCGAATCCCTTCCATTCGAGGTTGAGTGAAAGGCCGAGGGTCCAGTCTGGAATTCCCTTGCCGATCTTTGTGCGGTCGTCGTCGTTGATGACACCGTCACCGTTGACATCCACGAAGCGGAAGTCTCCGGCCTGTGCGTTAGGTTGCAGAAGCGCTCCTTCCGAATTGGTGTAGGCAGCGACTTCGGCGGCGTTCTGGAACACTCCGTCGGTCTTCCATCCGTAGAAGAACGGGAACGGCTTTCCAACCTCGCCTCTGGTCAGGGTTCCGAGCTTGTGGCTGGAGCATCCGATGAAGGTGGCGTCATCGCCAAGGTAGGTCAGCTCATTGTGGTTGTAGGAGGCGTTCAGCTTGACTCCGTAGTTGAAGTCGCTGATGTATCCCCTGTAGCCAAGGTCGATCTCGACACCGCTGTTGACCATATCTCCGAGGTTTCCTGTAGGAGCCGAGTCTCCGGCGTAGGCAGGAACCGGCATTGACAGAAGCATTCCGGAGGTCTTCTTATTATAGTAGTCGATCGTGGCTGTCAGCTTGTTGCCGAAGAATCCGAGGTCAACACCAAGGTCGGTCTGGATGGACTGCTCCCACTTCACGTTAGGATTGGCGAGTCCGCTTGGCTTGACTCCCGTGGAGATCATCTCGGAGCCGTTTCCGCCAGCTCCGAACACATAGTTGTTGCCTGAGCTTGAATATACCGCATAGGTGAAGTCTCCGATGTTGTCGTTACCGTTGATACCCCACGAGCCACGGAGCTTGGCGGTCGAGAGCCAATGAATATTCTTGAGGAAGCTCTCGTTCTTGGCGTTCCAACCCAAACTGAATGAAGGGAATGTTCCCCATTTGTTGCTTGGACCGAAGCGACTGGACGCGTCACGTCTTACGGTAACCTCGGCCATATAGCGCTCGTCGAAGTTGTAGGAGACACGGCCGAAGTAGGAGATAAGGCTGTAAGGGATTGAGTTCCAACTGCCCCATCCGTTGCGGTCACCGTTCTCCTGCTTTCCGAGGGTGTTGTTCACGGTGATCTTCCAGGTGTCGTAAGGGTACATCAGACCGTTAGCGCTCGCGCCGAGGTTGGCGGAAGTGCTGCGCAGGGCTGACTGTCCGAGCACGGCGTTGACCGTGTGCCTTCCGAAGGCCTTGTCGTAGGCGAGGACGTTCTCGACCTGCCAGGTGTAGTACCTATTCATTGTCTGTGAGGTGCTTGAGCCGTAGTTGATCTTTTCGGTCACGCTCACGTTGCCGTCCTTGTCGTAGGTTTCCTTCTCGGTGATCGTGTCGTACTTGTAGGACTTGGATGTGAGGAAATATTCCTTGCTGTAGCTGTGGCCATAAACGTAGGCGAGATCCAGAGAAACGGAGTTCCTGAACTTGAGTCCGTCGAAGAGGTTCAGCTCGGTGTTCAGTCCGGCGACGATCTTGTCGGAGCTGCTGCGTCCGCCCGGCATATCAAGCATAGCGATAGGGTTCGCCTGCTCGTTGTAAACGCCTGCGTCCGCGATAAAGTAAGGCACACCGGCGGAGTTCCTTATGATGTAAGGATAGCCTTCCGGATAGAGGGTCTTGTACTTCTCCTCAGCCTGCGCGTCGGCGTAGATTGGATCCAGAGGGGACATTCCGAGGGCTGAGCCGAGAGGCGATCCAAACTCGGAGTTCGTGGAGATGGACGCGGAACGGATGTGCGCATAGGAGATTTGGTTGCGGAACGTAAGCTTGTTCAGCCAGTTACGCTCCTCGGTCTTGTCGAAGATCACGACACCTACATTCTCCCTGAGGGTCACCCTGTTATAATAGGAGCGGTCGAAACTGCCTCCGATCGTACCCTTGTTGGAAAGGTAGCCACCGGAAATGCTGTAGTCAACCTTTCCGTTTCCACCGGACACGTTGACATCGTGCTTCACGATAGGCGAGTTCTTGTCGAATATCGCGTCAACCCAGTCCGTTCCCTCTCCCAATGAATATGGATCGTCATAGATCGGGGCCTTGCCATCGTTGAGCATACCCTCGTTCATCATAATCGCATATTCAGTGGCGTTCAGGACGGCAGGCTTCCTCCAAGGGTTCTGGAGACCGTAGGAGAAGTCGTAGCTTACGTGCGTCTTGCCTTCCTTGCCCTTCTTTGTGGTGACAAGGATGACACCGTTGGCCGCGCGGGCTCCATAGACGGCTCCGGAGGCGGCATCCTTCAGAACCTCGATGCGCTCGATGTCGTTAGGGTTGATGAAGTCGATGCTGCCGGCCGGCATACCATCCACTATATAAAGCGGGTCAGAATTGTGGATTGTTCCGACACCTCTGACTCTGACCTGCGCTCCAGCGTCAGGAGATCCGGATCCTTGGGTGACGAGCACTCCGGAGGACATACCCTGGAGCATATTGTCAACCCTTGTCTGGGACTGGATCTTGAGGTCATCGGCGGTGATGCTGGAGATGGCGGCGGTGACAACGCTCTTTTTCTGAACGCCGTAACCGATCACGACCGTCTCTTCGATGGTCTGTGTGTCAGGAACGAGGGTCACCTTCATGTTCTGCGTGGCCGGAAGCTCCTGCGGAACATAGCTGATGAAAGAGAACTGGAGGATGGCACCTTGCGGGACATTGATCTCGAAGTTACCGTTGGCATCGGTCATAGTACCGTTCGTGGTACCTTTCTGAACGACCCCGGCTCCAATGAAACCTGCACCGTTCTCGTCAAGGACGGTACCTTTTACATGGATGGATTGTGACCATGCGGTCGCGGATCCGATCCCAAGAAGACAGATGACTGTCAAAACGATCTGTTTTAGACTTTTGATGTTCATTGTTTCTGTGGTTTGTATTTATAATGTTAATAGTAATAACGCTTTTTATGCGGTTTTCCACCACAAAAATATCAAGGAGAATCAGAAATAAAAAATCTCAGAGGAAAATAGGGGAGAGAAGAGAATTGTTGAATAGTTAAATAATTGTTAATCAGTATGTTCTTGGTTTAGAAAAAGTGAAAATAGTGGATTTTATAAAAGCTGTTAAACGTTTTAAAATATTTTAAGTGGAAGTATGTTAAAGGATAGTTTGGAATTAGCTATTGATTATTAGTGATTTATGCAAAAATGTATAGTCATGGAAAAGTGGATTTAGTGGCTGTTTTGGTACGAAAACACCTGATTATACATCCACTTAATTCCCGATTTCCTTGATTCTCTCCTCAAAATCGTCCCTGTCTCCGATGGCGGAATTCTTGATCTGAGCCCTGTAGTTGTAGATGGTGTTGACTGAGTAACGGAGCATGGAGGCGATGTCGGATGACTGGGTGATTCCGAGCCGGATCAGGGCGAAGATCCGCAGTTCGGTGTTCAGCAGCTTGCCCTTTTTGAGTTCGATTCTCGCATCCTCACGGAGAAGTCCGTTGAACTGCTCCACGAATTTCGGGTAAAGCTTCAGGAACGCCTGGTCGAACATGTTGTAGAATTCCTTCAATTCCTTCTCGACATTGTTTGGCGAGGATGTCTCGGCGATCAACTTGTCCAGATTGCCGGCCAAGGCCAGTTTACGCACTCCGCTTTGATAGGCCTTCATCTTGTCGATGTAGTTCGAGCACATGCTGAGGAACAGCCCGATATATTCCTCTTTCGCCGCGTTGGCTTCCTTGAGCTCGCGGTTCATCTTCTTGAGCCGTTTGTTGAAATCGGTCAGGGTGTCGGAACTCTGTTTGATCTCCTTGTTCATCTCGGCGATTCTCCGGCTGTATTCTATCTGTCGCCGGTAGAGCCTGAACAATGCGAATGAGCCGCCTAAAAGCAGGAACACCAGCACATACATCGCCACAAGCATATTCCTTGTCTTTTTCTGATGGGTCTGCTGGATGTCCGTGTAGCTTTTCTGCACGGCTGGAAGAATCGCGGAGATCTGCCATTGGCGCAGTTTGGCGTCGAAGGCGATCGCGTCCTCAAGGGAGAAACTTGAATATTTGAAAGCCCTCGCGTAGTCTCCGTCCTTGAACAGGGCGTCCGCCAAACTGAACAGCGAGGCATTGTCCTTGGTGGCGGTCTTGATGTCCGCCATAGCGGAGCGGATGAACCAGTTCTTCATCTCCTCCCGGCGGTTGAGGCTCTCGCAGATCCTTGCCTGGAAATATGCCAGGTTAGCATAGTCGTGGCTTGCGGGATCCATTCTTGAGAGCGAGTGCCTGTTGATGAAGTCCGCCTGGGCGAAGTACTTCTCATCGATGTACTTGCGTACTGTCACATAACGGCTCAGGCTGCTCGAAGGGTCCGCCAAGGCAAGCAGGCGCTCACGGTAATACGCCACTTTTCTAAGCATGGATTTGTCAGCACCTTTCTGGTTCTCGTCATAATCGAACCAGAACCGTTGCTGGACATTGCAGTAAGCGATTTCCTGCTCTTTTGTGAATATGGTCGTGTCAACCCGCGCCAGATCATTCCTGGCCTCCAGAAACTCTCCGGCGGCCGTGTTCAGCATCGCTTCCTTGAGATAGACATCATTCAGCTTGCTCTTGTCGCCAAGAAGCATGGCTATCTCCATCTGTTTATCAAGAGTCTCTACTGCCTTGCCATAATTAAAAGGCTGATACTCATCGAACAGTTCACCGTAGATCCGGTACTGTCTTTCAGGAGAGACTCCACGTGAGTGGAGAGTGTTTTCGATGGTCTTTATGCGTACCTCTTTTGCCGAGACATAGGATTCCGCCTCCTCAATCGTTCTGTCCAACTCATCCAGAAGTTCTTTCTGGGTCTGGGCGGAGACAGTGCCTGCCGTCACCAAAAAGATGATGGCGGCAAGCGGTGATCCTATGAGACGGTGAACGGTCATATTCAGTCGTTCTGAATGATGGAGCCGGCCACGATGTTGGCCACGAGGGCGCGGAGACGACCCACGCCGCCTTTATCCTGAGGGTGAACCCTGTGGGTCAGCAGGATGACAGCGGTCTTGCTTTCCATATCGATCACGATGGAGGTTCCGGTGTAGCCGGTGTGCATGATCGTGGTCTCCGGATTGAATAGATCCCCGCGGAGGCCACTGTGGGAGCTCTTCTTGTCCCAGCCGAGGGCCCGTCCCACGGATGGATCGTTCTGTGACGGAATCGTGGTCATCAGCCTTACCGTGGCCGGGCTCAGGATTCTGGTGGATTCAAGGGAGTTACCCTTTTTGTCAACGAGGCAGCCGCCGTTCATGATGGCCGCGCAGATCACGGACAGGTCCTCGGCGTTCGAGAACACGCCGGCGTTGCCGGAATTGCCGCCCATGATCATTCTGGCCATCGGATCGTGAACCTGTGCTACCAGTGGCTTGCCGTCAGCCTGAACCTCTGTAGGAGCGCAGAGTCCGGCCAGTTCGGCCGAATTGCTGACCGCCGGAGTGTAGATCAACGGGAAATAGCAGGTGTGCGTCAGTCCGAG
>ERZ870047.56-NODE-56-length-17182-cov-5.004151_pt1 | contig 17182 bp, 16 predicted proteins | sample MGYA00521268_ERZ870047 | MGnify/ENA primary metagenome ERZ870047 (study PRJEB32232, sample SAMN07284960) | human gut metagenome | biome: human-associated habitat; material: feces | host: Homo sapiens | place: Tanzania | collected 2014-01-26 ... | reverse complement strand
ATGTCGCGGCGCTGCATTACGCATTGCAGCACAAGGGGATCGAGGCGGTGAACCTCGGCACCGGCAGAGGCTACAGCGTGCTGGACATCGTCCGCGCCTTTGAACGCGTGAACAGCGTCAAGGTTCCGTACCGGATCGCGCCGCGCCGTCCCGGCGACCTTGCCACCTGCTACGCGGTGACGGAGAAGGCGAAGGAGCTTTTAGGCTGGCAGGCTGAGAAGGACATCGACGATATGTGCCGCGACGCGTGGAGATGGCAGCAGAACTGCACGAAGGCTGCGCCGTATCCAAATACCTCAAGACCTTAATTGACCTTGGCATCGTCAAGAAGGAAACTCCGCTGACCGAGAAACCCGGAAAGAAAACGATCTATCTGTTGGCGGACAACTTCTTCCGGTTCTGGTACCGCTTTGTGCCGGTGAACGCAAGCGCCATTGATTCGGGAAGAATAGCAAAGACTTATTCTCGCGCCGTAAAACAGTATTTTCCCGACTATATGGGGCTGACATTTGAGAAGATGTGCCGGGATTACCTGCTCTATTACGCAGACGATCTGCCGATAGAACTCAGCGAGATCGGCCAGTGGTGGGGAACGGATCCCAAGAAGAAAAAGCAGATACAGATCGACATTGTGGGTACACCTGTTGAGGGAAGGAACTATATCATTGGTTCTTGCAAGTATCGAAACGAGAAGATCGGTTTAGACGAGCTTGAATTGATTCGGGAGTATGCATCCGTTTTTGGCAAGGGCCTGAATTACCACTACTTCATATTCTCAAAAGGCGGATTTACAGAAGGGCTGCTTCAAGCGCAGAATCGCGGAGAAGTAAGGCTGTTTACGCTGGGAGATATTTTCAGGTAAATCCTCTACTGCAGTTAAGGCGGCATTGAACTCGTAAAAGCGGATAGATGCTTGATTCGACTGCCAGTGCGCGGGACAAAAATCGCGCAGGCAAAACGAACACAAAAAGCACTTTTCTGACAAGTTTGTATGGTGGAAACTTCCCTTTTCGCGCCGTATAATGATGGCACAGACAAGGAGGTGGTCAATATGCTGGCAGAGAATCTGGCGCTCCTGCGAAACATCCGCGGCATGACGCAGGAGGAGGTGGCGGAGGTCATCGGCATCTCGCGCCAGTCCTACGCCAAGTGGGAGCAGGGCGAAACGATCCCCGACATTGAAAAATGCGACCGACTGGCAAAATTCTACGGGGTCTCCATCGATGCCCTTATCCATCAGGATGAGGAGGTCGGCAAGGCGCGGGTGGCGCCCGCCCCGGTGGGCAAGCACCTGTGGGGAACGGTGGCGATGGGCGCCAAGGGGCAGATCGTCATCCCCAAGGCGGCGCGGGATACCTTCCACCTGAGCGAAGGCGATCGGCTGGTCGTTCTGGGCGACGAGGAGCAGGGCATCGCGCTCATCAAGGCGGAGGTCTTTGAGGAGCGGATGCAGAAGGCCCTGCGTGCAGGTCAGAAATCCAACGAATAAAAGAAGGTGCGATCATGAAATGTCCCGAATGTGGAAAGGAAATGCGGGAGGGGTATCTCTTTTGCAGCAAGGACGGCGCGTTCAGCTTTGCAAACGAGGTGCCGGGCGTATTTGAGAACGCGAAGAATGCCGATGGCTTTGTGAAGATCACAGACCTCAAGGCCAGCCACCGGACGAGAGTTCCGGCGTCCATCTGCGAGGAATGCAGGACGGTCATGCTCAAGTATTGAGTGACGCCGTTGTTTCCAACCGAAAAAGGCCCCAGGCCGTTGTGTCACAACGGCCTGGGGCCTTGCTATGTTTGCTTTCTGCCGTATGACGCGGCGCAGGTCAGAACGCGAACAGGTTCAGTCCCGTGTCCGGGTCATGCGTTCTGTCCACCGTGCCGGGAATGACCTCTACGATCATTTCGCAGGTGGCGCTGACCACCGCCCGATTTAAGTGGCCGCCAAACACCTGCCCCTTGTCGTTTCCGGCGCTCATGTGCAGATGGGCGTAGAACGCGCCGTTCATGGTGTTGATGGTGCCGGTCAGGGAGACGATCTCAAAATTGCCGCGGAACTCGTTTGCATAGTACCGCTGCTCCTCCACCTTGTACACGCCCACTGTAAAATCGTTGGTCGCGCCCAGGGCGGTGACACTGGCCAGCGTGATGTTCTCCCTGTGCGCAAGCTCTTTTACCTGATCGAGGATCTCCTCGCCCCTGTCGATCCGCACCACGATTTTATCGCCAAATCTTCTGTATTCCATCGTAAACCACTCCTTGCGTGTCAATTTTCTCTGTGGTATTTTCATAATAGTACCTGTATCTGGCGTTCTGTCAAGATGCATTTGAAGATATTGAAAGAAAGTCCGGGCGGAAAACCGCTCGGACTTTTCGCGTACCTTATAAAAGCTGCGGTAGAAGTACTCGCATCAGTTCCACAAGCTGCGAAACAAGCTGTTGCCGATGCTTTCTCCTGCGCCATTGATAGCACCTGCTATGATCATGGCGGCAGCTATGATCGCCACGGCAATCATGATAGCGCCTATCAAGTGTTGATATTCTTTCATTTTGATTACCTCCACAGCGTCCGATTTGTTATGCAATACTCACATATAAATTATACCACAAATTTACGAACAAGTCTACCGTGATTTTCGTGAAATATGACAAGGACAGAACGGCTTGCCGCCATCTCCTTCGCGATACTGAGGTCAAGACCGAAGCTGCGGGCTCGTGCGGAGAGAAAGAGCGATAAACACAGTTCTCCGTTGACATTGCGGGAGTGTCTCGTATAATGTTAGGTACAATGTGCGAAATCAAGCGTGATACGAAGCACAGGCGAAAGGCGGTGTCTATGTATGCTTACGGTGCGGAACGTTTCCCACGATCCGTTTTACAACCAAGCCTTTGAGGAATATGTCTACCAGACGTATCTGGACGACGATATTTTCCTGTTGTGGCAGAACGCTCCGGCGGTGGTGGTGGGCAGCTATCAGAACATCTGCCGGGAGGTCCACGTGGAGGCCCTGCGGCAGCGGGGGATCCCCGTGGTGCGCCGGATCAGCGGCGGCGGGACGGTCTATCACGATCTGGGAAACGTGAATTACACGTACATCGTCCGCGCCGGCACATTGGACTATGACGCCGTGCTCTCTCCTGTGATCGCGGCGCTGAACGCCATCGGCGTTCCTGCCCGGAAGAACCGAACCTGTGACATCGCCATCGGCGATTTGAAGATCTCCGGCAGCGCCCAGCGGATGACAAAGGGGCGGCTGCTGCACCACGGCACGCTGCTGTTTTCCTCCGATCTCAGTGTGTTGGATCAGATCACCACCCACCGGAAAAACGACTGCTTCCAGAGCCGGGGGACACAGTCTGCCATCTGCACTGTCACCAATATTCGGGAGCATCTGTCGAGTCCTATGACCATTGAGGAGTTTCAAGACCGGCTGCTGGCGCAGATGGTGCCGCCCGGATGTCCCCATCTGACGCTGACGGCGGAGCAGGAGGCGGAGGTCTGCCGTTTGCGGGACGAGAAGTACCGCAGCTGGGAGTGGACGTGGGGCAGGACGCCCGCCTTCACCTACGAGAAGTCCGGGAGATTCCACGGCGCACCCATCCGTGTGGCCTACCAAGCCAAGCGCGGTATCGTCTCGGATGCGGTCATCGACTGCGCCGTTATCGACGGCGCGTTGGCGGCGCAGCTGCTGAACGGCGCGCACTTAGACCCGGAGGGGTTTGCCGCCATCTGCCGCCGACTGGCAGGCGACGGGGCGGAGGAATTGATGGACTGGCTCATGTAAAGCAGCGATTAAATCGCTTTTGAAAATCGTATCGCCGGGTACGGCAGAAAGGAACAGCACGATGGAAAAGAAGATCAATATGCCCAAGCTGGCACCGGAAATGGAAAGCGGCGTTTTGTGCGCGTGGCTGAAGGAGGAGGGAGACACCGTCGCCGCAGGTGAGCCGCTCTTTGAGATCGAGACAAATAAGGTTGTCAATCAGGTGGAGGCCACCGTCTCCGGCGTGCTGAAAAAGCAGCTGGCGGAGGAGGGCGACACCGTCTGTGTGGACACCGCCGTGGCGGTGGTGGAAGCGGAGTAAGACATGGAAAAGAAACCGGAATGGCTGAAGGTCCGCTATAATCAGGACGCCGTCAACGAGGTGGCGGCGCTGATGCGGGATCTGAAGCTGAACACCGTCTGCAAGGAGGCCAACTGCCCCAATCTGGGCGAGTGCTACCAGAAGCACACCTCCACCTTTATGATCCTCGGCAGCGTCTGCACCCGGAACTGCCGGTTCTGCAACGTTACCGCCGGCCATCCGCTGCCCCCCGACCCGGAGGAGCCGATGAACGTGGCAAAGGCCGCCAAAAAGCTGAATCTGCGGCACGTGGTGCTGACCTGCTCTACCCGTGACGACCTGCCGGACGGCGGCGCGGAGCAGTTCGCCAAATGCGTCCGCGCCATTCGGGAGGTCTGCCCCGGCACCACCGTGGAGACGCTGATCTCCGACATGAAGGGCGACCACGCCGCGCTGGACACGGTGATCGCCGCCCACCCGGAGGTGCTGAACCACAACGTGGAGACGGTGAAGGAGCTGCAAGGTGCTGTGCGTCCCCAGGCGCGGTATGAGCGATCTCTGGGCGTGCTGCGCTACTGCAAGGAGAAGGACCCCACGCTGCTGACCAAGACCGGCTTCATGGTGGGGCTGGGAGAGACGGAGGAGCAGATCAGCCGTCTCATGGACGATATTTTAGAGACGGGCTGCGACATCCTCACCATCGGGCAGTATCTCCAGCCCTCGCCCCAGCACTACCCGCTGGCGCGGTACGCCACGCCGGAGGATTTTGCCCGCTGGAAGGAGCTGGCGTTGGCCAAGGGCTTCCGCCATGTGGCGTCCGCGCCGCTGGCCCGCAGCTCCTACAAGGCGTGGGAGGCACTGGAGGACGTGCATGATCTATATTGAGACCGGCTCCACGGATGTGTATTACAACTTCGGGTTGGAATACTACTTCACGCTGGAAAAGCGTCTGCCGGAGACGGTGTTCCTTTTCTGGCGCACCACGCCCACGCTGATGGTGGGCAAGTACCAGAATGTGCTGGAGGAGATCAACAAGGTCTATGCCGACGAGCATGGCATCCATCTGGTGCGCCGCATGAGCGGCGGCGGCACCATCTATACGGACATGGGCGGCTGGCAGTTTACCTTCATCCAGCACAAGGAGGCCGGGGAGATCGAGTTCAGCCAGTACATCGCCCCGGTGATCGACGCGCTGAGGGAGATGGGAGTCAACGCCGCCTTCAACGGCCGCAACGACCTGACCATCGACGGCAAGAAGTTCTCCGGCAACGCCCAGTACCGGCTGGGCGACTGCATCGTGCACCACGGCTCCCTGCTGTTCGATACGGACATCGCGCAGATGGTGGCGTCCACCACGGTGGACAGCTACAAGATCACCTCCAAGAGCATCAAGTCCGTCCGGGACCGCGTGACCAACATCTCCGAGCATCTTCCCGCCCCCATGGACGCGGAGACGTTCAAGGCGACCATGGTGCGCCACATCATGAACGGCAGCACCGATACCTACACCGTCACACCGGAGGACGACGCCCGCATCCGGGAGATCGCCGGGGAGCAGTTCCAAAGCTGGGAGCGGATCTTCGGCAGAAGCCCGAAGTTCACCATCGACCGGACGGGGCGCTTCGCCGGCGGGAAGGTACAATTCAAGCTGGACGTGCAGAAGGGGCTTATCCGGGACGCCGCCGTATACGGCGACTTCTTCTCCACACTGGACGCCGACACCCTCTGCGCCGCGCTGATGGGCTGCCCCTACGAGCGGGGCGCGGTGCTGGCAGCCCTCCGCAGCCACGGCATCGACGGCGCGGTGTACCGCATTTCCGCCGAGGAGCTGGCGTCGGTGGTGGTGGACTGAACCGCTGGCGCCTGTCCACGAAGGCCAGCAAATTCCGTATCATAATGAGAACGCCAACGGCGAACCGTAGGTGCGTGGTTGAATAAGCGGAAAAAACGGAAGCAAAGCGAGCATTACGGAGGCGCGTCATTTGAAGAAAACAGCAGGTACGATTCTGAAGTGTATAGCATTTTTTATGGGGTGGGCCATTCTGGTCGCGCTATTGCCGGTACCGCTCTCGAATACAGCGGCTCGATCATAGCGCCCATGGTGATGCACTTTTTATGGAATGGGATAGGGGCCTTGGTGCTGGGCGGTGTGTCGCTTGTGGAGAACTATCCCCACATATTCGTTACATCGTTTCCCGGAGCGCCCCTTTTATCCGGCGGTGCCTGTAAAATAGAGGGAAGCCTGATCGTTCTGTTGGTAAATGTGAGCCTGATCGCGGTGTTTGCGGTCTTGCAGCGCAGGCGAAAAGTAGTATGACAACGTGTTCTGTCCGGCTGCCCGGTTCGGAAAATTGACGACCACCCTCCCTGTATATGCCAAGAGCCCACCTTCTTGAGAAGGTGGGCTCTTGCTGTAAGCACACGAAATGAGACGCCTTATTTCTTGTCGAACAGGATGAACAGCAGGCTGGACAGGCACAGCAGGAAGGGGTAGAACAGCAGGGGGATGATGTCAAAGGCGCTGATGGCGTAGCCGAGGGTAGCGCAGGTGGAGATGGCCACCAGCATCTGGGCGCCGTAGGGGATGATGCCCTGGAAGATGCAGGAGAAGGTGTCCAGCAGGGAGGCAGAGCGCTTGGGGCTGATGCCGTACTCCTCCGCCACCTCCTTGGCGATGGGGCCGGCCATGACGATGGCCACGGTGTTGTTGGCGGTGGCGATATCCATGAGGCCCACCAGCAGGCCGATGCCCAGCTGGCCGCCCCGCTTGCCGCGGAACACCCGGCGGATAAAGGCGAGGATGCACTCAAAGCCGCCGTAGGCGCGGATGAGGCCGCACAGGGAGGCCACCAGCAGGGTCACCAGAATGGTCTCGAACATACCGGACACGCCGCCGCCCATGTTGCCCATGAGCTCCAGCGCCGTGACCTGCCCGGTGATAAGGGTGATGGCGGCGCCGGCGGCGATGCCGACGAGCAGCACCACGAACACATTCAGGCCGATGATGCCGCCGATGAGTACCAGCACATAGGGGATGATCAGCACCAGATCGTGACCGCCGGAGACGGCGCTCTGCACATCGGTGCCCAGAGAGACCACGATGATCAGCGCCAGCGCCGCCAGCGCGGCGGGCAGGGCGATCTTGAAGTTGGCGCGGAACTTGTCCTTCATCTCCGTACCCTGGGTAGAGCAGGCGGCGATGGTGGTGTCGGAAATAAAGCTGAGGTTGTCGCCGAACATGGCGCCGCCCATGACGGAGGCAATGCACAGCGGCAGGTCAAAGCCGGAATCGGCGGACACCGCCACGGCGATGGGTGCCAGCAGGGTGATGGTGCCGACGGAGGTGCCCATGGCCATGGACACGAAGCAGGCCACCACGAACAGCACGGCAACCGCCAGCTTCACCGGGGCGATGGACAGCAGGAAGTAGGCCACGGCCTCGGCGCTGGAGCGGCCGGTGACGCCCACGAAGATACCGGCGACGAGGAAGATGAGGATCATGGTGACGATGTTCTTATCGCCGATGCCCTGTCCCATCAGCTCCAGCTTTTCATCAAAGCTCACGCCGCGGTTTTGCAGGCACGCCACCAGCAGCGCCACCAAGAAGGCGACGACGATGGGGATCTGATAGAAGCCCATTTCGATTTTTAACACATACTCCAGAATAATGCCCAGCACCAGATACAGCACCAGGAATACGGCCACGGGCAGCAGAGCGATCGCCCGAGGGGTCGGCTTTTTCTCCATAATCTCTTTCTCCTTTATGAAAACGTTGGCGTTTACCGCCATTTCAGATGGTATCATGGGGGGAAGAAAATGTCAACGCAAAGCCGCCTGCACCGTATTTATTTGCTTGTCGCGGGCGGATCAAACTACCGTGCGCCGCAAAAAACAGATGAGCTGCGGACTTGTACTGCGTGGCGAAAAAGCACGGTGGAATTTGTGGGAAATGCGACTTGAGATTTGGGAGATCGTTCTGTATACTGGTGTTACATCGTGACCGATGCAGGCTCGGGTCTTGACCCGGGCCTTGGTCTACACACAAAAGGACGGAGGAAGATGCTATGCAGACGCGGGAACAACTGGCGCATCTGATCGACGTGGCAGCGGGGCGCATCCCCGCCGACACGGTCATCAGGAACTGTAAGATCGTCGACGTGTATGCCGGCGAGATCGTGGAGGGCGATATTGCGCTCTGCGGCGATCAAATCGCCGGGATCGGCAGCTATGAGGGACGCGAGACCGTGGATGCACGGGGTATGTACGCGGCGCCCGGCTTTATCGACACCCATATCCACATTGAGTCCTCCTATGTGACGCCGGAGGAGCTGAGCCGTCTGGTGGTGCCTCACGGCGGCACCACCATCATCGCCGACCCCCACGAGATGGTGAATGTCTGCGGCCTGCGGGGGCTGCGGTACATGATGGAGGCCGCCAAGGGGACGGCGCTGGATATCCAGATGATGCTGCCCTCCTGCGTGCCGGCCACCCCCTTTGAGCACGCCGGTGCGGTGGTCGACGCGGCGGCCATGGAGCAGCCCATCACCGAGGGCGTTCTGGGTCTGGGCGAGTTTATGAACTTCCCCGGCGTGGTGAACGCCGACGGCCCCACGCTGGACAAGATCGTGCTGGCCCAGCGGCACGGCAAGGTCATCGACGGCCACGCCCCGGCGGTGGAGGGCAAGGCGCTGAACGCCTACGCCTCCACGGGTATTCTGGCTGACCACGAGTGCGCGACGGTGGAGGAGATGCACGAGCGCATCCGCTGCGGTATGTATGTGATGCTGCGGGAGGGCTCCGCCTGCCACAACCTGCGCACCATGCTCAAGGGCGTGACCCCCGGCAACGCCAGCCGGTGCGTGCTCTGCTCGGATGACCGCCAGCCCAAGACGATCCTACACGAGGGGCATCTGGACAACCATCTGCGCATCTGCGTGGAGGAGGGGCTGGACGCGGTGACCGCCATCCAGATGGCCACCATCAACGCGGCGCAGTGCTTCCGCCTTTACGACCGGGGCGCCATCGCGCCGGGCAAGCGGGCGGATATCGTGCTGCTGGAGGATCTGAAGGCGTTCCGCGTCCGTAAGGTCTGGACGGCGGGCGTTCTTACCGCCGAGGACGGAAATTACCTGCCGGAGGTGCGGCGGATCGACGCCTCTGCCGTCAAGGGCAGCATCATCCTACAGGATTTCTCCGTGGAGAAGCTGAAGATGCACCTCAAGAGCGGCCACGTCCATGTGATCGGCATCCTGCCCGGCGGCGTGGTCACCCAGAAGGAGACGGCGGACGTCCGGCTGGACGGGGAGGGCAACTTTGTCCGCGATCCGGCGGTGGATATCGTCAAGGTGGCGGTGGTGGAGCGGCACCAGCGGACGGGCAACGTGGCCACGGCGTTTCTGCGGGGCTACGGCATCAAGGCGGGCGCGGTGGCGCTCTCCATCGCCCACGATTCCCACAACCTCATCGTGGTGGGCGTGGACGACGAGGAGATGGCCTTTGCAGTGGAGCAGCTCCGGAAGCAGGAGGGCGGCATCGTGCTGGTGAAGGACGGCAAGGTCATCGAGTCCATGCCCATGCCCATCGCGGGGCTGATGAGCGACCAGAGCGGCGAGTGGGTGGACAAAAAGCTGACGGCTATCCACGAGGCGGCCTACCGCGAGCTGGGGGTCAATGCCGATGTGGAGCCGGTGATGACACTGTGCTTCATGTCCCTCGCCGTCATCCCGGAGGTCAAGCTGACGGATATGGGGCTTTTCGACGTGACCCAGTTCCGCTTCATCCCGCTGGAGGCGGACGGCGCGGCGCAGCCGGAGTGACAACCTGCTCGCATCAGATATAAATACGCCAAAAAGGAAAGCACCGGAGACCGGTGCTTTCCTTTTATCTATTCACCTGCGGCGATCACCGCTTTTTCAGCACACCCAGAAGGCCGCGCTTGAGCACCTGCCCGCCTGCGGAGATGAGCTGGGACTCGATCTTGGCGGCACGGCGCTCCGCCTTGCGCTTGGCCTCGGCCTCCAGCTTTTCCTGCTGGCGCTCGGCCTTGCGCCGCGCCTCGTCCGCCAGCTTCTGCTGACGGCGGCGCTCCTCGTCTGCCAGCTTCTGCTGGCGGCGGCGCGCCTCATCCTCCAGCTTCAGCTGGCGCTTGCGGTCGGCCTCCTCCTCTTTCAGACGCTGCTTCTCCGCCTCGGCCTCCGCCTTCTCCTGCGCCTTGCGGTCGGCCTCGGCCTGCTTGGCGGCCTCGGCTTCCTCGGCCTCCTCCGACAGCACCTCGTAGGCAGATACGTTGTCCACGAAGTCGTCGTATTTCTCCATGCCGTCGTGCATCATCACCTTGGCGCGCACCATCGGCTCCGGCGGCGCCATCAGGCTCTGGGGGCAGATGATCTTGGTGCGCTCCACCATGGCGGGTACGCCGTTTTCGTCCAGGAAGGAGGTCAGCGCCTCACCCACGCCCAGCTCCATGATGGCGTCCTCCGCCTGAAAAGCGGGGTTGGCCCGGAAGGACTGGGCCGCCACCCGGACGGCCTTCAGCTCGGCGGGGGTGTAGGCCCGCAGGGCGTGCTGCACCCGGTTGGACAGCTGCGCCAGCACGGTGTCGGGGATGTCGCCGGGGCTTTGGGTGACGAAGTACACGCCCACGCCGCGGGAGCGGATGAGCTTGACCGTCTGCTCCACCTTTTGCAGCAGCACGGCGGGCGCGCCGCGGAACAGCATATGCGCCTCGTCGAAGAAGAACACCAGCCGGGGCTTGTCCATGTCGCCGGCCTCCGGCAGGCTTTCAAACAGCTCCGAGAGCATCCACAGCAGGAAGCTGGCGTACAGCGTGGGGTTCTGCACCAGCTTGACGCAGTCCAGCACGTTGATCATGCCCCGGCCGTCGGCGTCGGTGCGCATCCAGTCGCGGATGTCCAGCGCCGGCTCGCCGAAGAACAGGTCGCCGCCCTGCTGCTCCAGCGGCAGCAGCGCCCGGAGAATGGCGGCCACCGACTGGGGCGTGATGTTGCCGTAGGTCATCATGTACTCGGCGCGGTGCTCGTTTACATAATTCAGCATGGCTCGCAGATCCTTCAGGTCGATGAGCAGCAGGCCCTTGTCGTCGGCAATGCGGAACACGATGTGCAGGATGCCCTCCTGCACCGCCGTCAGGCCAAGGATCCGGCTGAGAAGCTCCGGCCCCATGTCGCTGACCGTGGCACGCACGGCGTGGCCGCCCTGCTGATAGATATCCCAGAAGGTGGTGGGGTAGCCCCGGTAGGCAAAGCGCTCCCGCAGGCCGAACTTGTCGATGCGCTTTTCCATGCCCTCGCTGCTCTGTCCCGGCGCGCAGATGCCCGCCACATCGCCCTTTACATCGCACAGAAACACCGGTACGCCCGCGTCGGAAAAGGACTCCGCCATCACCTTCATGGTGATGGTCTTGCCGGTGCCGCTGGCGCCGGCGATGAGCCCGTGGCGGTTGCACATATTCAGCGCCAGCTCCACACGCTTGTCGCCTGCCAGACCCATATAGATCTTACCGTTCTCGTACATCGTGTCACCCTCCGTCGTTTGTTGATGCTCATTTCTGCCATTATACGCCCTCTCCCGTCCCGGCGCAAGAAAAAAGCGCACCGCCCCCGTTTTTTCCCGCAGGATGGTGCGGTGGTCTCTTGTGCTTTTTGCCAAAACGCTATATACTGTTGGAACAAGAAGGGAGGCGGAGGGTGCATGAATACGCTGATCGAGCTGTACGACGAGCGTGCCATTGAGAATATACTGGCGCCGGATATGTTCCGCCCCCGGCGCATCGTCTATCTCTGCCCCGGCGAGGTCATCCGGGATCGCAGCCGGCAGGAGACGCTGGCGGCATTTTTCCGGTGCCGCGGCTGGGAGCCGGAGCTTATCTTTGTGGAGGCGAGCCTGTTCAAGGCGGATCGTATCCTGCGGCAGCTCTGCGCCATCGGCGAGAAGTACCCGGACTGCGCCATCGACGTCACCGGCGGCAGCGACGCGGCGCTGTTTGCGGCGGGGATGTTCGCCGCCCGGAAGGGCGTGCCGGCCTTCACTTACTCCCGCAAGAAGAACTGCTTCTACGATATCTCCGGCGCGGCCTTCGCCGACGAGCTTCACTGCGATCTGACCTACTCCATCGAGGAGTTCTTCCTCATGGCGGGCGGCACGCTGCTGCCCGGCCGGGTGGACAACCACATACTGGCGCAGTATCTGCCGGACTTCGACCGGTTTTTCGACTGCTTCCTCCGCTTCCGCCGGGAATGGCCCGATATCATCTCCTACATTCAAAGGGTGTCGCCCTCGGAGTACGGGCAGACCCCACCCCTGTCCGTGCAGGGCGGGTACACCGTGAAGGGCGAGCGCGGGACGCGGAACACCGTCAACGAGGCCGCCCTGCGGGAGCTGGCGCGCATCGACTTTATCCGGGAGCTGGACATCGTCCCCAATCAGCAGGTATCCTTCCGCTTCCGGGATCTGCACACCAGAGCGTGGCTGCGGGATGTGGGCAGCGTGCTGGAGCTGTACACCTACAAGGCCTGCGTGGATACCGGGATCTTCCACGATGTGATCAGCAGCGTCGTGGTGCGCTGGGACGAGGTGCTGGGTCACGGCAGCGTCTCCAACGAGATCGACGTGATGGCCGCCCGTGGCGTGGTCCCGCTGTTCCTGAGCTGTAAGGCCTGCGACATCAAGACGGAGGCGCTGAACGAGCTGGCCATCCTGCGGGATCGTTTCGGCGGCAAGGGCGCCAAGGCCGCCATCGTCACCACGGAGACCTGCAACGCCGCTGCCCGCCACCGCGCCGCCCAGCTGGGGATCGCGGTGGTCGATCTGGAGGAGCTGAAGACCGGTCAGCTCCTGCACCGGCTGAAGGTGATCATGAAGGTGGAGTGGTAACAGAATGAGGAAAAACACGGGATACGGGAGGACGGGACATGAGCTATTACGGCAATTTGATCCTGCGCGAGCGTTTGGCGCGCTCATGGAGTCAGGCGGGACTCTGCAAGGACATCTGCACGGTGTCCTACCTCTCCAAGATCGAGACGGGGAAGGCGCAGCCCTCCGCCGACGTGCTGCGGCTGCTTCTGGCGCGGCTGGGTCTGCACACCGACCCGGCGCTGGAGGCGGCGGGGGCGTGCTGTGCGGAGGACGGCTACGAGCGGCTGTTCACCGGGCGGTTTGGGGAGCTGGCCGCTGCGCTGCCGACGGTCTCCGACGAGACGTACCGCGCCACCGCCGCGTGGACGGATATCCTCCTGCTGCGGCAGTTCGACACGGACGGCGGGGCGCTGGACGCCGGGCTGGAGGCGGGCATGACCCAGCGGCAGCTGGCCATGCAGCGGCTTTTGCAGGGGCGGTGGGACGAGGCGCTGGCGCTGCTGCCCAACGCCTTCTGCCACTGGCGCATCGGCGTGTCCGCGTATGAGGCGGGACGCTACGAGGACGCGGTGGAGCATTTGCAGGCCGGCTACGATCTGGCGGCACGGGACGGCGCGGCGCGGCTGATGCTGCTGTGCCGGACGTACATGGGAAATTGCTACTGCAACCGCCGGGATATAGAGCGTATGCGTCCCCACTACGCCGCCGCGAGACGGCTGGCGCAGGCGCTGGGCGAGCAGGAGCTGCTGGATTCCATCGCGTACAACACCGCCGCCGTGCAGATCGAGCGGGGGCAGTTCGAGGAGGCGTATGGGTATTTCTCCACGCTGGACGACCCCGGTGTGCTGGCGCTGCACAAGCTGGCCATCTGCTGTGAAAAGACGGGGCGGACGGCGGAGGCTCTTGCGGCGCTGGAGCGCGCCGAGGCGGCGGAGACGGCGGAGCAGCGGTCGGAGGCAGTGGAGAAGATGCTGGCGGTGGTGCGCTTCCGTTTGGCGCACCCGGACTATCTGCACTGCGACGCGTACGGGGCGCTGCTGCTGGACTGCTTCGCCTGCTGCCGCACCCGGCTTCCCCAGGGCTATGCGGCGTTTCATCTGCCGTGGGTGGTGGAGTGGTACACCGCCGCGCGGCAATACAAGAAGGTCTGTGAGCTTCTGACGGAGTTTCCTGACATACGAATTTGAAATGCGCTTACCGGCATATTTGGGGCAAAGCTTTCCCAAATGTGCCGGGTTTCTTTTTGTGGAGACTGCGTGGTATGATATGCCCAGAGGTGATGAAGTAATGAAAAAAACGGCGGTACAGCTTTGGACGCGCAACTTTACACTGGTCACGATCGCCACGGCGCTGGGCGCGGCGGGCGGCATCGCCGGGGGCTTTGCCCTGTCCTTTCTGGTCTTCGACGAGACGGGCAGCACGCTGGCCTCCGCGCTGATCGTGGCTATCCAGCTTGTTCCCAATATCTTCATTCCGTTTCTGGTGGCGCCGCTGATGGACAGGCTGCCCCGCAAGGCGTTTCTGGTAGGAGGTGATATCTGCAACGGCCTCGTCTACGGCGGCATGGGGCTTTGGCTCATGCGGTTCGATTTTTCCTACGTCGGGTATCTGGGCGTCTCGGTGCTTCTGGCCTGTCTCAGCTCCGTTGACCGCCTCGCCTACACCAGCATCTACCCCCAACTCATCCCCACCGGTGCAGAGCAGAAGGGCTACGCCGTCTCCTCCATGCTCTATCCCATCCTGACGGTCATCATGACGCCGCTGGCAGCCGTCCTGCTGGATACGCTGGGCGTTCCGCTCTTGCTGGTACTGCAGGGGGCGCTGTCCCTTGCCGCCGCGCTGACGGAGAGCTTCATCCGGCTGGAGGAGCGCCGGCAGGCACAGCGCCAGCGCTACACCGCGGCGGCGTGGCGGGCGGATATCCGGGAGGGGTTTGCCTACCTCAAGGAGGAGCGGGGCGTGCGCAGCATCTACGAATATATGTCCGTGACCAACGGCGTGGCCGGCGGCTATGCGCCGATCCTGGTGGCGTTTTTCCGCACCATGCCCGGCATGACGGCGGCCATGTACTCCCTGTTTTCCGTGGCAGAGTTCGCGGGGCGCACCATCGGCAGCGCCGTGCAGTACCGGGTGGACATCCCGCAGAAAAAGCGGTTCGGCTTTGTGTTCGCCGTGTATCAGACCTATGAGCTGATGGATATGCTCCTGCTGTGGCTGCCCTATCCATTGATGCTGGTCAACCGCGGGGTCTGCGGCTTTCTGGGCAACAATAGCGCCATTTTGCGGGAGGCGGCGGTGCAGCGCTACATCCCGGAGGCGCTGCGGGCCCGCGTCAACGCGCTGTTCGACATGATGCTCACCGCGGCCTCCAGCGTCTGTGCGCTGGCGGTGGGCGCACTGGGAGAGGTGCTGGACTACCGCCTGTGCGTTACGCTGTGCGGCGCGGTGGCCATGGCGGCGTGCTGGCTGCTGATCTGGGGCAGGCGGGCGGCTGTGCGCGGAGTCTATGAGAAGGAGGCCGCGGCGTGACTGCACCGCAGACGCGCAAAATATTGCGATTTCCTCAAAACATCCGTTCTTTTCTGCTATTTATGTTGCATACCGTGCCGCTTTTTTCTATAATGAAGGTATAGACCTCAGCTGGCAGCAGACATGACGAACAGGGAGGGAACGGAATATGAAGCAGCATCGCATTCTTTCACGGGCGCTGAGCGTGCTTTTCTGCCTTGCGCTCTGCACACAGCTTACAGGCTGTGTCCAAATACCCATACCCACGCTGAAGCCCACGCCTGCACCCACACCGGACAAGACCTATAACGACAGCCTTATCACCGAGGCGTACAGCGTGGAGGGCTCCTTCACCGATGAGTATGAGGAGACGTGGGACTACGCCTACCATATCCCGCAGCTGGCTGCCGACACGGCGGACGCCGCAGCCATCAACGCCGAGATCATGGCGTACTTCGGCAGCGACGCCCGCGCCGCACAGGAGGGGATCACCGCGGAGGGCTCGCGGTACGTCAACTGGCTGAAGGTCTCCTGGGAAAGCCATTGGAGCGGCAGCCTGCTGAGTCTTTCCCTGTGCGCCGCAAGCTGGCTCGGCGACATGGGCAGCCGCTATTTCGTCTATCACTACGATTTTGCCGCCGGTCAGAAGCTGACCAACGCGCAGGTGCTTGACCGCGTGGGCGTCCGCGAGGCGGACTTCACCACGGCGCTGCGGCGTGCGGCGGCGCAGACCTTTGACGCTATGTACGCGCCGTGGGGCGTGAACGATATCGGCCCGGAGGATGAGACGTTCCCCTCCGCCTGCATCGAACTGGCAGCCCTGCGGGCACGGACGGTGCAGGAACGGAACACGGGGATGGAGACCGCCGTGTTCTATCCCAACGGGGACGGCACCTTCACCGCCTATCAGCCCGTCGGCATGGTGGCTGGCGCCGGTTGGTACGACCGGGAGATGACCGTGAAGCCCGGCGCAAGCGAATGGGCGGCCGCCAAGGCGCCCAGCTCCGCCTATGGCTTTGTGTCCGCCGCCCTCACCGGGGACGGCGCCTCCGTCCGTATCACAAAGGGCAAGGACGGCTTCTTCGACAGCGAGACATACCGCAAGTCCTTCGGCTTCAGCTACGACACGGATTACCCCATCGCCGGGTGCTACGGCGACTATCAGGATATCTTTGTGGGCGTGTGCGGGCAGGAGCTGTACCCCTATGCGTTCCTGCTCACCAAGGGCAATACGGTGGAGTACGCCGACATTTTCGGCGGCTTGGGAGGGAAGGCCCTCTGCTGCGGCGGCCCGCTCTACGGTCTGCGGGACATCGTCCGCTTTGAAAGCGGCATCTGCGCCGACGAGTACGGCGGCGGCTACGAGACGGTGTACGCCGTGGACAAGAGCGGCGCAAAGTACGATCTGGCCCAGCGCATCGTGCCGATGAGCGGCACCATATCCACCGGCGTCACCGGCGACTGGTATACGGACGTGCATCACGGCGGAGAGGGCAGCGGCTATACGGATCGCTATGCGCTTTCCCTCCAAAGCGACGGCGCTGTCAGCATTCAGAACACGGTGGAGGGGCTGGATGACCCCATCACATACAGTGGCTGCGGCACCTATCTGGGTACGACGGAGCAGGGGATGCTCTACCGCCTCCAGCTCCGCTGCGATGACCACTCCTGCGACGGGACCTTCGCCTTCGCCCTCGACTTCTCCGATAGCTGGGACGGTATGCTGATCGTCACCACCGTGG
>ERZ870047.55-NODE-55-length-17246-cov-2.881764_pt1 | contig 17246 bp, 6 predicted proteins | sample MGYA00521268_ERZ870047 | MGnify/ENA primary metagenome ERZ870047 (study PRJEB32232, sample SAMN07284960) | human gut metagenome | biome: human-associated habitat; material: feces | host: Homo sapiens | place: Tanzania | collected 2014-01-26 ... | reverse complement strand
GTTGTAGCGGGCGTTGAGAGCATCCAGCGCAGCCTGTTTTTCCGTAGAATCCTCGATCAACTGAATGAGCGCATATTCTTTATCATAGCGCTCATCAATCTGCTGGTTGATGGCAGCCATGCCCTCAGCGGCAGCTTTCACGGCGTTTTCATACACAGTCACGTCCGCGTCCGTTTTTCCGCGCGCCTGCGCACGGGCGACTTCCGCTTCCACCTTCTGCGCAATGGTGGAGAACCCGTCCGTCTCTTCCGGCGTCAGGCGGTATTTCACCTCAATGGCCTCGCGGGTATCGATGAGTTCCTGCAGCCGAATTTTATCCTTCTCGGAGAAGTATCCGCTCTGCCGTTTCTTCAGCAGTCGGCTGATCTCCGCGTCCATCTGATCCAGCGTCTTGATATCCGCTGCAATCCCCTGTGAAACGCCGGTATAGCCGCTCTTGTCGGCAGTATCTTTGAGGGCTTGAAGCTCCGTGCGTGTGCTGTCCGTCAGCGTTTTGAAGGAATCCGTCCAGTGGGCGACGATCTCGTTGCTCTCTTTTTCACCGTCCGACCAGACGGCCAGCAGACCATCCAACCAATCCTGCGCGGACTGCTGATCCCGGGCAAAATCGCTCTCCGACAGACCAAAAAAGGACAGTCCCTCGCTGTTTCCATAGAAGGTTTCGGCAGCGGTATCTTTCCACTGCTTTGCCGTATCTTCCATGCCCTGTAGCGCTTCCCGCGCCTTTTTCGCGCCGGACACATAATCCGCCAGCGCAATGGTTCCTGCGACTACCGCAGCGGCGACGGCGAACCATACGGCAGGGGACTTACCCAGAACCGTCAGAAATCCCTTCCAGCCGCCGCCTGCCTTGCCAACTGACGTGGCGAACTTGCCGAAAGCAGTGGATACCGTGCCCACGCCCTTCGTGATCTTCCCCAGCGCCAGCAGTACCGGCCCGGCAGCGGCGGCATAGGCTGCAAACTGAATGATCTGCCTGCGCTGAGCTTCGTCCATGGAGAGGAATTTCTGTAGAAGTTCCTCTGCGCCGTCGATAAGACTGCGGATGGTGGGATTCAGGTCGTCCCCGATCTGCTGGCCAAACAGCAGCGCCGTGTTCTTGAGGTTCTTCAGCTTGCTCTCCGTGGTGGCGTAACGTTTGTTCGCTTCCTCGGACAGCGCGGTGTTCTTTTTCCATGCGCTGGTCGCCATGTTCTGCGCCCGGGAGAAAAGGTCGGTGGCATTGACGGCACGGAGCATGGTATCGCGCAGGCGCACTTCTTTAATGCCGATCTCGTCCAGCACCGCGATGGCGCTTTCGCCCTCATCGTCCAGTTTGGACAGTCCCACGATGAACGACTGGAACGCGGCGGCGGGATCGCTGTCCCACAGGGCTTTGAACTGCTGTCCGGTCATCCCGGCGACCTTGCCGAAATCCTCCAGCGTGAGGGACATCTGGAATCCGCGGTAAGTGCCGATGGGCACCGGCTCCATACCCCGCACATCCTTGAACGCTTCGAGCAGCGCCGCACCAGCGTTGTCCTTATCCGTAAGGTTGTCGCTTTTGACTGTCATACCGGCAAAGTCGTCCTCCGGATGGGGGTGCGCTGCCAGCGTTCTCATATCTGCCTCAAGGCCGGAAATGAACACCTTGGACTTTTCAATTTCCTCCGGGAAGCGCTTCAAAATGTTGTCCTCCAACTTGTATTGCTGGCTCTGATGGTTGGCACGCATCAGCTTCAATCTCGCAACATCCACATCCAAATCCATCTTCTCTTTGATTCTCTCGTCTCCGGCACACAGCGCCTTGATCTCCGCGTAGGAAAGGGCCGTTTCGTCCACATCCTCGCAGGAGCGAACCGGGCTTTTGCTGGTCATGATCTGGCTGATGAATTTTTGTTTATTCTCCACCGTCTGCCAGAGGTATGCGTCAAAGGTTCCTTCGGTCACATAGCGGTACACATGGACAAGAGGATTCTGGTTGCCCTGGCGCTCGATACGACCCTTGCGCTGGGCAAGGTCTCCCGGTCTCCACGGACAGTCCAGGTCATGAAGTGCCACCAGACGGTCCTGCACATTGGTGCCTGCGCCCATCTTGGCGGTGCTGCCCAAAAGGACACGCACCTGACCGGTACGGACTTTAGAGAACAACTCCTTTTTCCGCACTTCGGTGTTGGCTTCATGGATAAAAGCGATCTGGTCGGCAGGCATTCCCTGAGCAATGAGTTTCTGACGAATATCGTCATATACCGTAAAGACCGGTTCCTGCTCCGGCAGAGGCACAGCGCCTTCCAATGCGTGAAGCAGTGGATTATCCAGCGTTTTCGCCGCCTTGCTTGCAGGAGCTTTTGCCTGCGGTGTAGAAATGTCGCAGAACACCAGCTGGGTCAGCTTGTCAGCTTTGCCATCCCGCCAGATCTGCATGATGTTGTCCACGCACTGATTGACCTTTGTGCCAGGTTCATCCGGCAGCATCTGGTTGACGATTCTCTGGTCCAGGCCCAGCTTACGGCCATCCGAGGTAATCTTGAGCATATTGTCCTGGGACGGGTCAACGGTTCCGCTGTGTACCAGCGATGCCCGTTCCGAAAGAGCCTTGACCATTTCCTGCTGATGTTCGGTAGGCTGCGCCACGATGTTGTGGTATTCCACCTCCGGGGTGGGTAGGTTCAGTTGGTCGGCAGTCTTGATGTCCGCCACTTCTTTGAACAGGTTCATCAGCTCCGGCAGATTAAAGAACTTGCTGAATCTCGTTCTTGCCCGGTAGCCGGTGCCTTCCGGTGCCAGCTCCAATGCTGTGACGGTCTCTCCAAATCGGGAAGCCCAGCAGTCGAAGTGGGTCATGTTCAGTTCTTGCAGGCGTTCATACTGAAGGTAACGCTGCATGGTGTAAAGCTCGGTCATGGAGTTGCTGACCGGGGTGCCGGTGGCAAAAATCACGCCACGGTTTCCGGTGATCTCATCCATATAGCGGCACTTGGCAAACATATCGGAGGATTTCTGCGCGTCCGATGTGGAAAGACCAGCCACATTCCGCATTTTTGTGTATAGAAACAGGTTTTTATAGTTGTGGGCCTCGTCCACAAACAAACGGTCCACACCCAGCTGCTCGAAGGTTACCACATCGTCTTTTCGCCCCTCGGCTTGCAGCTTTTCCAGTCTGGCTTCCAGAGACTTTCTGGTACGCTCCAGCTGCTTGACGGTAAAACGCTCGCCGCCACTGGCCTGTACCTCTGCAATCCCCTCAGTGATCTCGTCGATCTGTTCATAGAGAAGCCGTTCCTGACGCTCCCGGCTGATGGGGATACGCTCAAACTGGCTGTGTCCCATGATAATGGCATCATAATCACCCGTCGCAATACGAGCGCAGAACTTCTTTCGGTTATGGGTCTCAAAGTCCTTTTTGGTGGTGACTAAGATATTGGCGGAAGGATAGAGACGCAGAAACTCCGACGCCCACTGCTCGGTCAGATGGTTTGGAACCACAAAGAGAGATTTCTGGCACAGTCCCAGGCGTTTGGCTTCCATCGAAGCAGCTACCATCTCAAAAGTTTTGCCTGCGCCTACTTCATGTGCCAACAGGGTATTTCCTCCATACAGCACATGGGCGATGGCGCTTTTCTGGTGTTCCCGCAGGGTAATGGCCGGGTTCATGCCGCCAAAAGTGATATGGCTGCCATCATATTCACGGGGACGGGTAGAGTTCATTTCCTCGTTGTACTGGCGCACCAAAGTCTGGCGGCGCTCCGGGTCTCTCCAGATCCAGTCCCTAAAGGCTTCCCGGATCGCCTGCTGTTTTTGAGCAGCCAGGGTGGTCTCCTTGGCGTTCAGCACGCGGCGCTCTTTTCCGTCTGCGTCCTCTATGGTGTCATAGATACGGACATCCCGCAGGTTCAGGCTGTCCTCCAAAATCTTATACGCATTGGCACGGCTGGTTCCATAGGTAGTGTAAGCTGCCACATCGTTGTAGGATACAGAAGATTTCCCCTTGATCTGCCATTCAGCGGTAAAGGACGAATAGTTGACCCCGATACTGCGCTGGAGATAAAACGGGGTATTAAAGGTCTCATACATAAATTGCTGGATATATTCCTTGTCAATCCAGGTAGCGCCCAGACGCACCTCAATCTCCGACGCATCCAGGTCTTTGGGCTGGGCGGCGGTAAGAGCTTCCACATTGACTGCATAAACCGGGTCCTGCTGTGCCGCCCGCTGCGCCTGACGCAGTTTGCGGCGTACATTGCCGGAGAGGTATTCATCAGCAGTCACATAATGGGGTGTGCCGTCTTTCTCCAGCTGTCCCGGTACACGGAAGATTACGCCTTGCAGCTCTCCGGCCAGTTCTTCTTTTGTTTTTCCGGTAAGCTGGCTCATATAGTCCATATCCACGCAGGCTTTTTCCGAGATGGACACCGCCAGTGCTTCACTTGCCGTATCCACCACAGCCACCGCCTGATGGGGCTTGATGGTCCGCTTGGTGAACATATCTGCCTTGCGTTCCAGCTTTCCGTCCTCGTCGATGACTTCCAGCGCACAGAGCAGGTAATAGGAAGAATCGTCTGCATAGGCCAGACGGTTTGCACGGTCATTGATGAGACCGTATTTGGCAGAAAAGCTGTCATAGAGGCTGTTCAGTTCCGCCTGCTTTTGGGTAATGGTGCTGTCCGGAACCGCTGCATCCATCTGAAGGTCGATCAGTTCCTGCACACAATCACGCAGTCCCACAAGACCTTTTACACGGGCTTCGGCGGTGGCGTTGAGGTCAGGGCGCACCATACGGCTGTTTTCCCGGTAGTACACCTGCCCGTCTACAATGGCATAGGAATAGTTCTTCACATTGGGGTCGGCAGGAATGGAGGTGTCAATAGCTTCGCCTTCGCCCAGCTCCGGCAGCTCTGCCTCCTGATAAGTGCCATGAATGTACTTCACAGCATCATGCAGCTGGTCGGAAAGCTCCAGTCCCTCGATAGGGTTCACGGTGTAGTCCATACCATGAGCAGTGCTTACCGGCTCCTGTCTGCCCAGCACCATTTCCGGGTGGTCGATAAAATACCGGTTGATGGCAAACCCGTCCTCCGTCTGTCCGGTCTGGGTCCATTCCGGCACGATGTCCAGCGGGCGGTCCCGCTTTTGGAGGAAGATGATGTCCGATACCACCTCGGCACCGGCATTCTTTTTGAACGCGTCATTAGGCAGACGGATAGCTCCCAGCAGCTCAGCACGCTGGGCAAGATAACGGCGCACGGTGGAATCCTTGGCGTCCATGGTATATCGAGAGGTCACAAAAGCTACCACACCGCCGGGACGCACCTGGTCGAGTGCTTTGGCAAAAAAATAGTTATGAATACTGAAATTCAGCTTGTTGTAGGCTTTGTCGTTGACCTGATACTGACCGAACGGCACATTGCCGATGGCAAGGTCAAAGAAGTCACGCCTATCGGTGGTCTCAAAGCCGCCTACTGTGATGTCCGCCTTTGGATAGAGTTGCTTTGCAATCCGTCCGCTGATGGAATCCAGCTCCACGCCGTACAGACGGCTGTTTCGCATTCCCTCCGGCAGCATACCAAAGAAATTGCCCACACCCATAGACGGCTCCAGAATATTTCCGGTCTCAAATCCCATACGGTCCACCGCTTCATAGATGGCCTGAATGACCGTAGGACTGGTGTAATGGGCGTTGAGGGTAGAGCTTCTGGCGGCGGCATATTCCTCCGGGGTCAGCAGTTCTTTTAGCTGGGCATACTCTAAAGCCCATGCCGGTTTCTCCGGGTCAAACGCATCAGAGAGACCGCCCCAGCCCACATATCGAGAAAGAACCTCCTGCTGTTCGGGGCTTGCCTGCTGTCCGGCAGCTTCCAGCTCTTTCAGCAAACGAATCGCATTGACATTTGCCTGGAACTTGGCTTTCGGACCGCCTTCGCCCAAATGCTCATCGGTAATGCGGAAGTTTTTTGCATTGCGGCGCAGGTTAGCCTTGTATTCCTCATAGGAGGCTTCCTCGGCAGCTTTGGCATTGGGGAAGGTCTGCCACTGGCCATTGACCTGAATAGAAACCGGGTGTTCGTCCAGCACTTCCTCAAAGGTTTTCTCCGGCTCAGTCACAGGGGCGGGCGGCTCCGGCTCCTCAATATGCAGCCGTTCCACCACCACATCATAAGGCAGATTGTTCTTATCGCCCGGATAGACGGCCATGGTCTCGGAATGGAAGGTCGGGGATTCGGTAGCCGGTTGGGGCTGTTCCTGTCCAAAACCGTCCTGCTGACGGGCATACATCCCGCGCAGCAAAGGTGCAACCTCATCCCAGCGGAAATACAGCATAGCCAGACGCTTTTCCTCTGCATCCATGACTTCCAGTTCTATGCCCTGTGCCGTGGTACGGTAATCGGCAATATCGCCGGTCTCCAGATTCAGTGTCTCGATCTCACCGGAATAGGCTCTGCTCAGCCAGTAGGCGATCTCGCTGTTGCTCCTGCCGGATTGCAGCAGCGTGGAAATCTGCTTTTTATCCGCTTCATCCATCAGTCCATGAGCCAATACATCCCGCAAGTCCTGATCTGCCTTGTCCGGGTCAATAGGAAGAAACTCGGTATAGTAAGCATTGCGGCGGTCTGCCCGAAGCAGCTGCTCGAACTGTTCTTTGCGCTCTGCCCGGTAGATGGGATATACCATCCCGGTGGGCAGAAGCTGTACGGTGTCCTCCCGCAGCTCGGTGATCTGATAGGCGTCATCCTCGATATACACGGTATCGCCCACGGCATAGACCGGGGCGGCTGGGTCATAGGAGGTTCTTTGCGGAATTGGGCGGCGAACTGCGTCATATTCCTCATCGGAAATGGAAACTTTGGAAGTCTGCTCGGCATCTGACATCACCTGTTGGATAAACGGATCATTGTCCAGTTTTTCCGGGTCTGCCACCTGGCCGTTGACGATCCCTCTTTCTTCCAGAGCTTCCCGGATGGCGATGGGGTCGATGTCGTCAAAACGGTCCTGTTCTTCTTCGGTATAGAACCGGTCCTCCTGAATGAGCTGGGCAATCCGGCGCTGTACCTTCGGCCAGGGCAGCTGCGTTTCCTCCGGGCTGCCGGCACGGACAACGAACAGGCTGTTGCTGTTACTGCCGCCGTATTCCTGAGCCAGCCATGCGGCGGTATCTTTTTCTCTTGCATGGTCTTTCATATAGCGGACAACAGCGTGTTTACTCTCGATATTGCCGTTCCATGCACAAAGGGCAGTATCAATATCTTCCTGAGAAAGAGGGCGCAGAAGTTCATGGAGCTTTGGATAGGTCTCGTCGATCACTTCCCGGTGTAAACGCTGACGGAACTCCGGCACATCCGAATAGAGTCGGATCAGCTCCATATCCTTAGAACCAAGGACTGCACGGCGCACAGCGGCATTGCCCTCGATGACAGCATTTTCACGGTCAGAATGCCCGCAGGCATTGCGGTATGCGGCATCCTCGGAAATAGCGGCAGTCACCACAGGCTTATACTGCTCAAACTGCTCCCCAAGGGTAGGCTTTGGTGTTTCTTCATCCATCTCCGGCTGCTGGGCTTGAATGGCATCTTCTTCGGCCAGTTCCTGTTCAGACTGGATCTTGTCATACTGTGCCTGTTCCTGTTCGGTAAGATAGCGGTCTTTCTGGACAAGTGAGGTAATGCGCTTGGCAACCTTTTCCCAGTTCAAGTGAACATCCGGGCAGTCCTGCTTTTTATAGTGCAGTCCTTTCCCATCGTGATCTTCGCCGCTGTGTGTTGCACCGGACAAGGCATGAGAGCGTCCGCCAATGCCATACTCGTCTTTGAGGAATCTCACTTTCTCCTTATCCGTATGGTTTGCCATGAAGAACGCATAGATACGGCCTTTTCCTCCGGCGAAACTGCTGCCGCCGGTCATGGCGGCGTCGATCTCATCCTCGGTAATAAAGTGCTGGACGGTTGGCACTTGGGAAAGGTCTGAAGAAAAGGTCCTGCGTGGCAGGTCAAGGTCCTTCAGGTTCTCCCAGATCTCCCTCGGTCTATGATAGTGAAAACGCAACAGGTCACGGTCCTGCTGATAGGCAGTCCAGAAGGCGGCGTATTCTTCCTTGAGGGTCTGGCGGAAAGCCGGGTCACTCAGCTGCTCCGTCAGGCGGCGGGTCTCCTCCGGGAAACCATTGCCTTTGATCTCTGACAGGCAGGACAAATATCCGGCTTCTCTGGCACCCTCACTGAGATCGTGATACAGATACCAGAGCTTTTCTGCAAGGAGGGAGCGTTCATAGCCTGCCGCTTCTGCAAGCTCCACATTGGAGGCAAACTGACCACTTTCCAAAAGCTCCCCGATACGCTCTGCGGCGCTCTCCCAGGAAATGACCTGGGCAGACCTGTCATAACGGACAGACTTCCCGTGGGAAAGATGGATACCATCCTCGGCATACCATGCGCTCACACTGCCAAGGCCATTGCCGCCGTGGTACAGCGTTTTCAGTATCTCGGTAATCTCAGCGGTGGTTTTCTGCTTTTCAAAGGCTGCAACCACACGCTCCCTTTGACGGTCTGTATTGCCGCCCAAACGCAGCACATGGTCGATGTCATTTTGGGCAAAAGAAAAAGCAGAGGATGTATGCGCTACATTCTCTGCTTCATCTATGGATTGGATCTGTTCCGCTTCGGAGAGGAACAGGTTTAGGGTCAGCTGTTGATAAGCTCCGCCATCAGGATTTCCTCGGCCTGAGCTTTGCAGGTGTTCATCAGCCCCACCCACTTCATGGGATCGCTGGCTTTCAGTTCCTCGGTGGCTCCCGCTTCCTTCGCCAGCTGGGGCATCATCTGCTCCAGTCTGCTCTGGGCGGTCTCGTCGATCTCCAGAAGGTGCTGGTACAACTTCTCGCTCATCAGCATCTGGTTGTAGAGGATGGGACGGTGTTCCTTCAGGTAGGTTTTCCTCATCCTGCCGTACTTGCCCAGGGGTTTCTCCGGCTGCTGGCTCAGCTTCAGGTCGGGAATCAGATAGTCTCCGTTCTGGATATAGGTCATGGGATTGTTCATCTTGTTTGCTCCTTTCTTGGTTGGCTTCGCGCTCTGCATTTCGGACGGTAACGCCGATCTGCCGCAGCACCTGCTGATTGATCTGGCTGACCGCTGTTCCCAGCGCCCCGATGGTGGACGGGGTGTTGAAATCAAAGATCGCCATGAAATCTTCGTGGTCGAAGTAGCGTTCCGGCTCCAGTCCACAGCGGGACATCAAAGCGTAAGTGATGCTGACGGTGGCGGCTGCCTTGAACTGCACTCCGATGTTGAACTCATCATAGTCCTCCAAAAAGGAACCGTCAACGATATAGAAGAAGTCCTGCTGATGCTCCGTCCAGTATTCCTCAGCCAGTTTTCCGACTACCTCGGTGAGCTGTCCGGCAAGGTCATCACCGGAAACATCATAGGTGCGCTCAAGCATGGCCTGCACCGAATCCAAATGGCGCTCCTCCAGCTGCCACAGCCAGGGAGTGCGGGAATGTTCACGGGTTCCGGTGTCGGAAATATCAAAAACATAGCGCAGGCGGGGCCTGTCCCCGGAATCGTCCACCAGAGCAATCCCTTTGGAACCGCGCCTTACATACCGGCCCATCTTTTCATTCCACAAATCGTACTCCGCACAGGCGGTGGCGTCTGGTCGCTGGGCATAGATCATCAGCTGCTCATGGAACGGGTACTTGTAAAGGCGGGAAGCAGTAGTGAGAAACCCTGCCCATTCCTGCCAGCTCCCCGTGAGCTGCGTTGTCACCTTCTCCGCCATCTGTGCATATAGTTCAGCTTTGGTTGGCATAGTGTTCTGTCCTCCTTTCAGTTTTGGGGTAAAAAGGTGGGGTGGCAGATCGCCACCCCATCCCTGCGGTTATGTTGTTTACTGGTCAAAATCCGGGTACAATTCCAGCTCGGCAAACTCGGCATCACTCATGGCCTGGAGCTTACCCAGTGCGCTGTCTGTCAACTCCCGCAGCTCGGTTTCCTCCGGGGCCAGCTCGCCGCGCATCTCACGCAGGCTGTCGATCAGTCCGGTGCGGCTACCGGTATTGTAAATGCACATCAGGTTCATTTCCTCAAAAGTAAAGTTTCCCATATCAAATCTCCCTTTCCGCACTCTTTTTGGGCGCTGTCTTTTTGTGTTCTGCCTTGGGCTGGCTTTTCAGCTGCTCCATGACGGACTTTTTCTTTTCCCGTTCCTCCCGATGGGCAGCGGCAGCCAAATCCATGAGGGAAATGGGCTGACCGCTGCGGGCCTGCTGTTCCAGCTCTGCCACCGTAGGCTCTTTTGCGCCATTGTTGATGATACCGTCGATCATGCCGTAATCGTCCTCCATGGCCATCTCCGCATTTTTCAGCGGATTTTCCGGCAGGAATCCGGGGATCTGGGTAAAACCAACACTGTCACAGTAATGACAGGATACCTTACCATCCTGCTTGATCGCAACGATGTCACTGACACTCATAGAAGGACTGTGAAAATCCGCCGGTTTTTGCAGATTAAACTGCTCATATAGTTTTTCCAGCTGCTCCGGTACCGTGCCAGACTCCCTCAGCGGAGCAGTGTAAATGAGATCATAATTGCTACGGTCTATGGAAATGTCATGGGACTTTAGCCAGTCCAGATTCATAAAGCGCACATTCTGCGGATCGTCACGGCTCACCTGATAGATGGCAAAGCAATCTCTGTTCTGAGCAAGAAATGCCTGTTCCCGTTCCTGCTGATGTTCCTGGCGCTCCATGACCTTTTCATGGAACTGAGGGCTTTTCTCCCATTCCTCACGGTCCACACCGAAAATGCCGCCATGATCCATGATTTCCTGCGGGTCAAACACCATGCTCTCCGTATTGTCCTCATGCAGCACATAGACGGTCAAACCGGCGGCATCCAGTTCCAGCGCCCGTTCTCTGGTAACAGGGAGCATCCCATCATAGGAGTAGCCGTATTCCTGCATATCCGGTGTGGAGACCTGCTCATCCGGCATGGGGTATTCATCCAGTGCCTGCTCCTGTGCTTCCGGCAGCTGGGAAGAAGCAGCCATCTGACTGGCCTCTGCCTGCATCTGCTGGTAGGCAGCTTCCTGCAAGGTCTCAATCATGGACAACGGTGCGTATTTTACCGAGTCTCTGCCCAAATCGTTGTCATCACAAATCTGGAGAACTGCCTTCATGCGGGAAATCTCCGGCATATCCAGCTGACCACCATCCAGCTCTTTCATGGATGCGGCATCGTAAAGGGTATAGTCCCAGCCGCTGTCACAGGACTGGATATGAAGATAGGTGGCATTGTCGATCAGAAACAAAGCCTCCTGCTGATTGGCGTCCGCCCCCAGCACTTCCATTTCCGGCATTGCCGCAGCCAGTTCCTTTACCGCTTTTTGCACCAGAGGATTATCACGGTAATAGTCGATTGCCTGGATGGTGTCCAGGTCAATGGTCTGGCCGGTCAAAATCGGAAAAGGTCCTTCATAGTCGCTTCCGTCTTTCAGCTCAAAACCAATGCCCTTGATCCCGTTCATTCGTTCTGCCGGAATCTCCTGATAAATGCGGATTGCTTCCTCCAAAGACAGGTTATCGTGGTATTCTCCGAGGTTTGGAAATTCCATGCACTCTGCTACATAATAGGTCAGATCGCCGGTCTGCTGTCTATCAGATACCTTAGCGGCATCTTCTGGCTGCTCTATCGGGGCGGGTTCCGGCTCTACCTTTGCATGAGGGTCGATTCCGCGCTCTTTGCAGATTTCCTTATAGTGGCGCTCAATATCGGAGATCAAAGTGCCGGAGGTTTTGTTGATGGTCTCCAAACTGGCTCTCAGTTCTTTCAGCTCCTTGCCCTGACTCCAACTGGCAATATAGCCAAAGCTGTTTTCTCCTGTCTCAATTCCAAAATATTTGCAGACTGCATAGGAGATGCTTTCAGCCTCTACTTCCTCCGTGTGACGATTTTTGATTGCCTGTTTTTCTGCGGTTGGATCTTCCTCAACTGCAAGACGCCATTCAAACTGATTTTCGTCCACATAGCGCCAATCCATATCAGAAGCAAACTGTTCGGCTTCTTTTTCTGTGGCAAAATCCAACTTGAAATCATGTTTGGTTCCACCTTCACTCTCCTGCACAACCTTCCATGACGGTAGCATTTCATATTTTTTAGGGTCATGGAGCTTGCTGTGGGCAATCTCGTGTACTGTGGCTGAAACCGTCTGAACCTCACTCATGCCCTGACGAATGGCAATTTTCTGATGATCAGCAGAAAAATAGCCGTCCGTATCAGCGGCCATTGCTTCAAAAGTAATCGGCACCGGTGCGCTGCGGCGCAGGGCCTCCATGAATGCCTCATAATTTGGCACATTGCCGGAAAGGGAGGAAGCAAGCTCCGGCAAAGGTTTCCCGTCGGTCTGGCTCACATCAAAAACCTTGACCGGACGGAACATAGGGATCTCGATTTCTTTTTCCTCTGTAACGATCTTTCCGTCTTTATCCAAAATCGGAGCCTTGGTATCCGGGTCCAGCTTCTGCTCCTCGATTTTCTTCTTATACGGTGTCGGGGCAATGATGGTAATGCCATGCTCGCCCTTTTTTACATGACGCTCAAACTGGTCTTTCCACTTATTGTATCCGGCTACCAAAGTGGCGTCCGGCTTCTGCATATAGATGAGCATGGTGTTGTTTACCGAATAGCGGTGGAAGCGGGACATGACGGACAGATAGCGCATATACTTTTCACTCTCAAACAGTTCTTTGATGCCCTGCTCGATGCCATCTGTGATTTCCCTTAGCCGTTCTCGGTTGGTGGGTTTGTTCTCAGCCATGATTTTCAATCTCCTTTCCAAGTGTGTGATTTCTGCTGTGTGTTCTGCAATCCATGCCTTTTGTTCTTCTTCACTTTCATAAAGAAAAAGGTCCAGCAGGTACTCTACATAGGTTTTCTTCTGGATTGCTTCCACAAAGCGGGGGTGCGGTTCTTCCTCCGGTGTCCTGGGAGAACGGTCGGCTTCCCATTTTTTCAGCAGATAGTAGTAATCGGACAGTACGCGATAACAGCGCTGTCGATCCTCCCGAAACTTCTGTGCCTCGTTTTTTTGCCGGACATATCTCCTGCGGGGCGGGGCCTGACTGTCATAGATCAGGCCAAAGTCCTGTGCCAGTTTCTCCGCCGCTTCTTTTGGGGAGAGGTCAAAGAGCTTTGCGGTAAAGTCGATCACATCCCCATCTTCACCGCATCCAAAGCAGTGGAATCGCTGGTCTACCTTCATGCTGGGGTTCTTATCATCGTGAAAGGGACAGCAGGCCATGCCATTTCGCCTGACTTTTATCCCGTAAAACTCTGCCGCTTCTCTGGTGCTGACCGACTGCTTGACCGCTTCAAATACATTCTCTGCCATGTGCCTTTAACTGCCGGACTTTTTCACAGGGGGCTGGTATCCGGCGACTTTCGCACGCTCACTGGCAGCTTTGCGGCGCTCGGCGCTGTATGGCTCCCGGACTGATACACACCGCTTGGGGACGGTAAAGTTATGGGCGTCCTTTCGGGTGATCTGGTCGGGGTGCTTTTTTGCCAGCAGTTCCAGCTTCTCCATCAGACGGGGATCGTGGGTGTAGACCTCAGCCATTGGTTCTGCCTGGTTATAGAGGAGAATGGTTTCCCGTTCCACTAAAGAGAGCTTCATCGGCTGCCTCCTTTCCGCTGGTCAAATTCCAGCTTGAAGTTGGCATACTGTCCATCGTCCTCCAAAACCACAGTGGCATCGTAGGTCTTGCCGGTTTTCTCCGAATATAGCCCCGTCACACGGACACAGCCATCGTTCAGCAGCGCAGACACCACAGCTTTGGTCGGCTGTTTTTTCTTGGCAGCCCACCATTTGTTGTTTTTCCAGATTGCAAATTTGCAAGAATCATTCTGACAGAAGAAGCCTTTTTGCAGTTCTGCAACTTCACCGCCGCAGCGAGGGCATTTGCCCACCACCTCACGGGGCGGCGTGAACAGGTACTCAGTTCCCTTGATGACCTGATAAGTCCCCACCAGATCTTTCAGCATGGTGCTGATCCCGTCCAGAAACTCCTCTGGGGCAAGCTGCCCGCGCTCGATCTCGCCCAGGCGGTACTCCCACTCGGCAGTCAGAAGCGGCGATTGCAGTTGTTCCGGCAGCACCGTGATAAGGGATACTGCATCGTGGGAAGGAAGAAGCTGCACCGTTTTTCTGTTCTTTTTTCGCTCCAGAAAACCGGCAGATACCAGCTTTTCCAAAATACCGGCACGGGTGGCCGGTGTCCCCAGACCTTTTCGCTCAGCATCCTCTGGCATATCATCTTTCCCGGCAGTCTCCATTGCGGACAATAGGGTGTCCTCCGTAAAGTGCTGAGGCGGACTGCTTTTGCCTTCTTTGACGATTGCCGCAGCAACCGAAAGGGTCTGTCCTTCGGTCAGCTCCGGCAGGGCTTTCTCTGCACCCTCTTTTTTCGGCTCTGCATCCTTCATTTTGGCACGGTAAGCGTCCTCCAGTGCTTTCCATCCGGGATGCTTCACCGTTTTTCCTTTGGCGGTAAACTCCCCATCGGCACACGCTGCAATCACAACGGTTTCCGAATAGATATGGGGCTGGGCTACGGCGCACATCAGACGCAGGGCCACCAGCTCCAGCACCGCTTTTTCTCCCGCAGGAAGGGCAGAAAGGTCTGCATCCTTGAGATTTCTGGTAGGGATTACTGCGTGATGGTCGGTTACTTTCTTATCGTTGATGACCGTCTGCGGATCACAGGTAATGGCGATCCCTTTGCGAAACGGCATAGCATTGGCAACCAGATTCACCAACACCGGCAGGCTGTCTGCCATATCACCGGTCAGATAGCGGCTGTCAGTACGGGGATAGGTGCAGAGCTTCTTTTCATACAGGCTTTGCAGATAGTCCAGGGTCTGCTGGGCTGTAAATCCAAGCAGGCGGTTGGCATCTCTTTGCAGAGTAGTCAGGTCATAGAGGGCAGGCGGCTTTTCGGACTTTTCCTTGCACTCCACCTTTTTGATTGTGACATTTACACCCTGACAGGCTTCTTTCAGCTGCTCAGCAGCAGCCTTATCCGCCATGCGCTCCCCGGATACGGTAAGACCGGGCAGCTCCAGCGCCACGGTATAAAAGGGAACCGGCTGAAAGGTGTCGATCTCAGCTTCTCGCTGAACAATAAGCGCCAGCGTCGGGGACATCACGCGCCCGATGTTGAGGGTTCGGTGATACAGCACGGAAAAAAGCCTTGTCGCATTGATTCCCACCAGCCAGTCGGCCTTGGCACGGCAGAGGGCAGCATCCCGAAGTCCGTCATAGTCCGCACCGGGGCGCAGGTTTGCAAAGCCTTCCCTTATGGCGGAGTCCTCCATCGAAGAAATCCAGAGCCTTTTCATCGGCTTCTTGCAACCTGCCAGCTCATAGACGCTACGGAAGATCATCTCGCCCTCGCGTCCGGCATCACAGGCATTTACTACTTCTGTCACATCCGGGGCATTCATCAGCTTTTTGAGAATATCAAACTGCTTTTTCTTATCTTTTCCCACCACCATCTGCCAATGTTCCGGCAGGATAGGCAGATCATCATATCGCCACTTGGCATACTTTGGGTCATAGCTGTCTGCATCCGCAAGACCGGCCAGGTGGCCCACGCACCAGCTGACACGCCAGCCGTTGCCCTCCAGATACCCGTCCTTACGGACGGTTGCGCCGATCACCGCCGCCAAACTCTGGGCAACTGATGGTTTTTCGGCAATTACCAATTTATGTTGAGCCATGATGGTTCCTCCTCTCTTTGAGCCATCGGGACATTTCCCGGTGACAGATACCTACGCAGGGTCTTCCATAATTCCCGCAACCATAGCAGGGGTGGCTGTGGGGTAAAGAAGGAGGACGGGAAGTTTCCTTCCCGCCCTCCGGCCTGCGTGTCATCATGCGTTCATAGGGACTGTCTGTGAAACGGGTCATTTCACACTGTCCTCATCATCTTCTTCTGTGCTGCCCCCGTCAGCATCCGGTTCTTCCGACTCCTCATCCTCGGTTTCCCATTCCTCGGAATCTTCCTCGCCATAATCATAATCGTCCAGACTGTCATTGCCCTTGGTCTTAGGCTTGTTCTTAACGAGCTTCAAGTAGGCAAATACGCCACCGCCACCAAGCAGAGCCAGCAAAAGGACTATCGCAGCCGGGTTCAATCCGGCAGGCTTCTCTTTTTCCGGCTCCGATGTTTCTGCCGGAGGTTCCGGTGCTTTGCCCGTACATTTACTCTTATCAGTTGCGCAGACCGGGCAGGCCGTATTGACTGCCCCTGCTTCACATTTTGTCGTGCAGCTACACACAGCAGCCGGCTCCTCTTTGACATTTTCATCTTCCATCAGTGCCATCAAATCCGCTTCATCCACCTGGTTCAGAAAGTGAACAGCAGTCTTTTTATCCTCATTAGCCCTGTCGATCAAAATGTAAAAATAGTTGCCAGCCTTGGTGGTAACGGTAATGAGCTGCTTATTGCCACCAAAATCATCCACCAGAGCGGCATTGCCATCTGGTGTAAGTGCCGGTGCCGGTTCTGCTTCTTCCACAATCACATTGCTGTCATTGGTAGAATCCTCTGCCGGTGCCGCCGGAGCCTGTTCTGACCCCTGTGCGAAAGCAGGGATCGTAAAGCCAAATGCCACAACCATTGTCAGGCAAAGGGCGGAAAGTGTTTTGCAAATTCTTTTATTCTTCATAAGCGGTAGCCTCCTGATTATTTGATTCCGACAGTGCTGTATCTCTGCCGTGGTTCATTCCACCGGAAAGCATAGCGTTCAGCTGTGCTGGAGTCATGCGTAACGCACGAACCATCTGAACGATTTCCAGATTCTCTGCCTCCGTTTTCTGTGCTTCCAGGGTCTTGAGCTTTTCCTGATATTCCGCAATCTTCTCACGGGTTTTCTCAATTTCCTGGTCGATACGTTCAATTTTATTTTTTGCCATAACCGTTCACTCCTTTCCACAAAGTCTGTTACCAGTTCATCAGGCCGTAGCCCTTAATACTTTGATAATTCAGGTCATAACTTTTGATCTTGCAGGCATCGCCGGAATTTCCCTCCACGGTATAAACACGGCTGCCATCCGTACCGATCACGATACCCACATGGTCTGCTGTCCCATCCAAATCCCAATCAAAGAAAATTGCATCTCCGGGAGCCAGATTGTTATAGCCTCTTGCACCCCATTGTCCATGAGACTGGAACCACGGAACGCCCTGCCACTCACAGCCTGCAAAGCGCGG
>ERZ870047.52-NODE-52-length-17444-cov-4.466344_pt1 | contig 17444 bp, 15 predicted proteins | sample MGYA00521268_ERZ870047 | MGnify/ENA primary metagenome ERZ870047 (study PRJEB32232, sample SAMN07284960) | human gut metagenome | biome: human-associated habitat; material: feces | host: Homo sapiens | place: Tanzania | collected 2014-01-26 ... | reverse complement strand
AGAAGACGGCATACGAGATGCGCGAGAGTGACTGGAGTTCAGACGTGTGCTCTTCCGATCTATCTTGGCATAGAAGGTGCTCTGGGTGGTTGCCATGGCGACGCCAATCTTGACGGGCTTGTCAGCGGAATCGCCACTGTTGTCGGCGGCAGGGGATCCTCCGCAGCCGACCAGCGTTGACACGGCCAGAACCAGCGCCAGTGCGAGTGCAATAAATTTCTTCATGTAAACTCCTCCTTTTTATTACAACCGAGGAACAGATATCGCCCGATGCGCTATCCATGATCCTCGTTTGTTCCGGGTTGGGTACCGTGTTTCCATAGTACCGTCCAGAAGGTAAGACATCTTGCACGAAAACCGCAAATACCATTAGACAATCTTGCCTTTTTTATATTTGGCGTGATTTTGCGGCAAAAATAACATATTTTGGAGAAGCTAAAATTTTTTGAAGGAAAAGACGGTTTTCTTGCTGCAACGCCCACTCCTATGAAGCAAAGTGCACAAAAATTAGAGGTTCTTTTCGGAGGATTAGCACAAATGAATCGGATGGAAATGTGCTTATCTTTGCATTAAGGCAGCGTGGGTACCGCCAGTGCAATCCAGTCCGCGCCGCGGTCTGCCGCCAACTTTTCCAGAAAATGCACGCTCTCTTCATTGGAAAAAATGTGTTCCTGGTCATAGGTGGAGAAGTACCGGTGGGGGTCCTTTTCCAACTGCTGGAACTGGGCCGGCGTCATTCCGGTGCGCTCTTTGAACACATTGGAGAAATAGCGATAGTCGGAAAAGCCCACCTCGTAACAGACATCCAACATGCTCAGGTTGTTTTCCTCGATTAGGCGGCAGGCGGCGTAGAAGCGCACAGTGTTGACATAGGACTGAAAGCTCTGATTCAGCACGCTTTTGACAAAGCGGGAGATATAGGAGAGGCTGCGGCCTTCCGCCTCGGCAAAGTCCGCCAAGCTCAGACGGTGCATGTAGTTTTTGTCCACGTAGTCCACCAGACGCATCAAGCGGGCGGAGATCAGCTCCTGGCTGCTGCTTTTGCTGGCCAGAGCGTGGTGGGGTAGGTTTGTCAACAGCGTATAGAGGATTTCGTTGGCGACGGAGATGCAGTACACGTCATAAAATGGATCCTCGCGGAAATAGAACAGGGCCATCTGCAGCATGTGCTGCACAATGTGGCGGTATTGCTGCTGCTGCAGATACTGGCTGGGCAGATTGCAATCGAACAGGATCGTAGGGATATTCTGCAGGTAGGATTCCGGTGTATACTGTACGCACAGGAAAGTACATTCTGATGTACAGGCGGCAAGCTCGTGAGGGCTGCCGGAGTTAATCAGAATCAGGTCATCGGCCTGGAGCCGCTGCGTGCTCTGGTCTGTGTTGATCTTCATCTCACCGGCCAGTACGAGGATCCACTCCATACTCTTGTGAAAATGCGGATTTCGGTACATGACCGTATTCAGGAAAATACGTATTCCTTTTAATCGTACATACGGAATATTCTCAAATTCGTTCACAGATCGTCCTCCTTTTTTTGATATAGGGTAGGTTCTGCGCTGACTCCGATGGGTACCATTGTACATTTTATCCCATGAAAATGCAAGACGCAGAGCAAAATCATCCAATCAAATCATTTGAAATTGTCTAAGACAGTTTTTGGGTGATAGTGTAAGATAGCCTTGAAAAGAGATTTTATCTTCACAAATTATTAGCATAATTGCACAAAAAATCAAGGAGGCCTTTCATATGTATTACATTGGAATAGATTTGGGAACCTCTTCGATCAAGCTGCTTTTGATGGATGAAACAGGGCAAATATGGCACACCGTCAACAAGGAGTATCCGCTGATGTTTCCCCAGCCAGGCTGGTCGGAGCAGGAGCCTGCCCATTGGTGGCAAGCGGTGCGGGAGGGCATCCCGGCGCTTCTGCGGGGCTTTGACGCCGAAAAGGTGTCGGGTATCGGCGCGGGCGGCCAGATGCACGGCCTGGTGGTTCTGGATGAAGCGGATCAGGTGATCCGACCGGCCATCCTGTGGAACGACGGCCGTACCTTCCGGGAGGTAGAATACCTCAACGGCACAATCGGCAAAGAGCGCCTGTCGACACTGACCGCCAATATCGCGTTTGCCGGGTTCACCGCTCCGAAGCTCTTGTGGATGCAGCGGAATGAACCGGAAAACTTCCGTCGGATCCGCCGCATCATGCTGCCCAAGGATTATATCAATTACAAGCTGACCGGCGTCCATTGCTGTGACTACTCCGACGCCTCAGGTATGCTGTTGCTGGACGTGCAGCATAAGTGCTGGTCACAGGCGATGCTGGATATCTGCGGTATTACAGAGGCGCAGATGCCCAAGCTGTACGAGAGTTTCCAATGCGTAGGTACGTTGCTGCCGGAGGTGGCGGCGGAGCTGGGATTGCCTTCCGGCGTAAAGGTCTGCGCCGGTGCCGGCGACAATGCCGCCGCAGCGGTGGGTACCGGTGTGGTAGGCGCAGGTGGCTGCAATATCTCACTGGGCACTTCCGGCACCATCTTCATCAGCTTGGACAAATTCGGTGTGGATCCCCACAATAGCCTCCACGCGTTTGCTCATGCCGACGGCGGCTATCACCTGATGGGCTGCATGCTGTCAGCGGCCTCCTGTAACAAATGGTTTATGGAGAAAATTCTGGGCAGCGAGGATTACGCAGGATTTCAGGCCCAAATCGCCCCGGAGAAACTGGGGCATAACCATGTCTATTTTCTGCCCTATCTGATGGGAGAGCGCAGTCCCATCAACGACACCTCTGCCCGCGGCACCTTTATCGGTATGACCATGGATACTTCCCGGGCCGATATGCTGCAGGCTTTGCTGGAGGGCGTGGCCTTCGCCATCCGGGACAGCTTTGAGGTGGCCCGCTCACTGGGCATCGCCATCCCCCGCTCCATGATCTGCGGCGGCGGTAGCAAGTCGCCCCTGTGGCGGCAGATGATCGCCGACATCCTGGGCATCCCGCTGGATATCCCCGTTACCGAACAGGGGCCCGGCTATGGCGGCGCCATGCTGGCCATGGTGGCCTGCGGCGTTTTTGAAAGCGTTCAGCAGGCAGCGGAGAAGCTGATCCACGTCAAGGATACGGTGCAGCCCGATCCGGAGCGCGTGGCGCTGTATGAGAAGCGATATCAGCAGTTCCGGCAGATCTATCCCGCTTGCCGTGAACTGTTCAAAGTGTTGGCGAGGTGAAATGATGACGATCTATTCCGTATATGACGAGGCATTCCGTCCTTATGGCCGGGTGGTGACCAGCCTGCCCTGTGAAGAGCTGCTGACTGCCATGGAGACCGTTCCCATGCCGGAGAGCGGTGTGGCCTATGAACCTGCGATACCGGCGCTGGAGCAATGCGGCGATGCCTTTGCCGCGTTCCGTGACCGGCTCTTCGGCGGCATGCCGGTGCAGCTGGGCATGTGCTGGGGCCATAACACCCGCTTGAACTGCCTGGAGTATCACCGGGACAGTGAGTTCAATTTGGGCACCGGGGATTTCATTCTGCTGCTGGCCAAAATGGAGGATGTCCACGATATGATGCTGGATACCGCCAGCGTTGCGGCCTTCCGGGTGCCTGCCGGTGTGCCGGTGGAGGTCTATGCTACCACGCTGCACTATGCTCCCTGCCATACGGATCCGGGAAAGGGTTTCCGGGTACTGGTGGCGTTGCCCCGCGGTACCAATACCGCCGCCCCCGCGATCCCCGTGCGGTCGGGCGAGACGGCGTATCTGACCGCCTGCAACAAGTGGCTGCTGCCCCATCCCGACAGCGACGAGGCCAGAGGCGGCGCGAAAGCCGGCCTAACTGGTATCAATATCGATATTGCCAACGATCTGTGATAGGAGGAAAATCTCATGTTTGACAACATTCCCCAAGTGAAGCTGGGCCTTGTGGCCGTCAGCCGCGACTGCTTCCCCATCGCCCTGTCCGAACGTCGTCGGGCCGCCATCGCCAAGGCCTATGACGGAGATCTGTATGAGTCCCCCGTGACTGTGGAAAACGAGAAGGATATGCAGAAGGCTGCCGCTGATGTGAAGGCCGCCGGTTGCAACGCTTTAGTGGTGTTCCTGGGCAACTTCGGCCCGGAGACGTCGGAGACGCTGCTGGCAAAGGAATTTGACGGTCCCTGTATGTTTGTGGCTGCCGCCGAGGGTGACGGCGACCTGATTAATGGCCGCGGCGACGCCTACTGCGGTATGCTGAACTGCTCCTACAACCTGAGTATGCGCCATATCCAGGCGTACATCCCTGAATACCCCGTGGGCACCGCCGAAGGTATCGCCCGTATGATGGCAGATTTCGTACCGGTGGCCCGTGCCATTCTGGGCCTGCGGAGCCTGAAGATTCTCACCTTTGGCCCGAGGCCTCAGGACTTCTTCGCCTGCAACGCTCCCATTAAAGGGCTGTATGAGCTGGGTGTAGAGATTGAGGAGAACTCTGAGCTGGATCTGCTGGTGGCCTATCAGGCCCACGCCGGGGATCCCCGTATCGGCAGCGTGTGCAAAGAGATGGCTGCTGAGATGGGCGAGGGCCGGTATTATCCTGAGCTGCTGCCCCGTATGGCACAGTTTGAGCTGACGCTGCTGGATTGGGCCGAGGCCCACAAGGGCGCCCGGAAGTATGTGGCCTTTGCAGACAAGTGCTGGCCTGCCTTCCCCAAGGAGTTCGGCTTTGAGCCCTGCTATGTCAACTCCCGCTTTGCCTCCCAAGGCATCCCGGTCAGCTGTGAGGTAGATATCTACGGTGCCCTCAGCGAGTACATCGGCGCCTGCGTCTCTCAGGACGCTGTTACGTTGCTGGACATCAACAACTCCGTGCCCGCTCAGTTGTGGAGCGACAAAATCAAGGGACGCTATGACTATCAACTGACCGATACCTTCATGGGCTTCCACTGCGGCAACACTCCCAGCTGCAAAATGTGCGCTGACCGGGCCGTGAAGTACCAGCTGATCCAGAACCGCCTACTGGAGAATGGCGGTACGCCGGACTTTACCCGCGGTACGCTGGAGGGTGACATCGCCGCTTCTGATATTACCTTCTACCGCCTCCAGTGTGACAGTGAGGGTCAGCTGCGGGCGTATATCGCCCAGGGCGAGGTGCTGGATGTGCCTACCGGCAGCTTCGGCGGCATCGGTATCTTTGCCATTCCGGAGATGGGCCGCTTCTATCGCCATGTGCTGGTGCAAAAGCGCTATCCCCACCACGGAGCAGTGGCCTTTGGCCATTACGGCAAGGCATTGTTTGAGGTGTTCAAATTCCTGGGTGTGACGGACGTCGCCTACAACCAGCCTAAGAGTTTACCCTATCCTACGGAGAACCCGTTTGCGTAACGAGACACGCCGGCAGGGAAGATATTTCTCAATATAAAAGAACCGCGACCTTAAGAGAGTTGACATAAGAAAACAAGGAGAAATCCAGTAAAATCAACGCCTTTAAGGACAGAGGGGAAACAGGTTAGCTCAAAAACTGAACAACCAAGCGGCAAAAGGGATGTTACCACAAGGTAGCATCCTTTTTCGCATACGTCGACGCCGTAAATTTCGAAAGAAGTCTACAGCGTTTTTTGCCAAAATTCAGAAAGACTAACTATTAAATGTCAAGCCTGAAATGTGTGGAATGGTGAGAAAATGTAGACGATTCAAAAAGAGCACAGCAAAGCAGACGTCCGGTTGGACGCCCAGCTCAGCATATGAGAAAAAAGCTGTTATGCGGCTGTGTTGTATGGCCGTTTGGATTTCTCCAAAGCGTAAATCAGTCGAACCAACTTCTTGGCCACATGGGAGAGCGCAACATCGTAGTGCTTGCCCTCAGCCCGCTTCTTGGCAAGATAAGCAGCAAAGGCCGGATCCCAAAGGCAGACATATTTGGTGGTGTTGTAAAGCGCGTAGCGCAAATAACGGGAGCCTCGCTTTTCCATGTGCGAGTAGGTTCCAGACAGCGAAAGCTGCCCGGACTGGTAAGTAGATGGGGACATTCCGGCATATGCAAGGATCTTATCCGGCGAGTCGAAACGGGAGAAGTCACCGATCTCGGCAAGGATCATAGTGCCCATACGAACGCCAATACCCGGAATCGTTGTAATGGGAGATTGTATTTCGTCCATCATGGACTGGATCGCGGTCTCAATGTCTTCAATTTCGGCATCCAGTTCGCGGATCATGCGGATCGTATGCTGCAATTCCAGAGACTTGGCCGGCATGACAGAGCCGACAGAATATCTGGCAGCGTCTCGAAGCGTTGTTGCCATATCTCGCCCGTAGCGGCCTTTGGAGGCATCGCTCAAGACTGCTTTCAGATGCGCCAAGTGCGCTCCAGCAATCTGCTTGGCGCCGGGAAACTCACTGAGAAGTGCGTAAACGGATGCCATGTGCAGTGTTGGAACCAGCTTTTCCAGCTCCGGGAACAGAATCGTGACTAGGCGGGAAACAGACTGCTTCAGTTACGCCCGCTCACGAACCTTGTCAAAACGGTATCTTGTGAGTGACTTTAGTTCCTCGTTGTGGTAAAGAGAGACGCTCAAAGAATCCACGGAAAGGAGAGAATTATGCAATGAAGAGAAAGAGTAACCCTTTTAGTGGAATCAAGGTCACACCTCAATCGGGTAGGCAGACATTTGTATTCGACTACCGTCCCGGCATCAAAATCCGATTTACGCTAAATCCGACAACCGCTGCGGGACACTTAGCCCGCGGAATATGAAGCGGTATTGGACAGCCGTTGCTGACAGGAACCGGGACAGCCTAACCACACGGGGTACTATACCCAGTCTCCCCCCTTTTATAATAGCATGTGGATCCGTCTGATTTGTCATCATGATTTTGACACCGTGTAGGATATTTCACATCCTGCACGGTGTTTTGTTTTCCTATCAATTTGAATAGGAGGCAGTCCTTATGTCTGACCGACAAACATACGGTTTCCGTAACGCGCATACGATGGACTATTCTCAAAGAGGAGGTCTGTTTATGCCAACCGTTCAGCAAGCACCCACTCCGGCAATCACCGTCACTCGCAATTTTCTTGGGCAGCAGACAGCAGAGGCGCTGCTGTTGGAATTGATCCGCGCCCACACACAGGCGGCATAAAGTCTGTGGGCAGCCCACGGAAAGGAGGGAGCTTATGGAGAAGCCACCACTGCCTACCGCGCTGTACTGCCGCCTGTCCCGGGAGGACGGAGACCGCATGGAGAGCGATTCCATCGGCAACCAGCGGAAACTGCTGGAATCGTATATCGAAAATCATTCTGAGTTGGTAATGGCGGAGTGCTATGCCGACGATGGCTATACTGGTACGAATTTCCAGCGCCCCGCCTTTCAGCGGATGCTGCGGGACATAGAGAGCGGGCGCATCCGCTGTGTGCTGGTAAAGGATCTGTCCCGCTTTGGGCGTGATTACATCGAAACAGGCCGCTATCTGGAACGCTGGCTGCCGGAGCACGGTGTGCGGTTTATCGCCGTCACGGACAACATCGACAGTGTCCGCGGCGCCTACGACATGATGATGCCGCTGAAGAATCTGTTTAATACCCAGTATGCACGCGACATCTCCCAAAAGGTCAAAAGCTCCCTCCACGCCAAGCAGCAGCGGGGCGAGTTTATCGGGGCCTTTGCCAGCTACGGGTACTGTAAGGACCCGCAGAATCATAACCGTCTTGTTATCGATCCGCCTGCGGCGGAGGTGGTGCGGCACATCTTTACCCTGTTTGAAAACGGAATGGGAAAGATCCGCATTGCCAAACAGCTGAACGAGAAGGGTATTCCCTGCCCCAGCGAGTACAAGCGGCTCACCGGTGAAAAATACCGCAACAACCACCGGCTGGAGTCTACCACCTACTGGACGTATGCCACTATCCACCGCATTTTGCAAAACGAGATGTACATCGGGAATATGGAACAGGGGCGGGATGACCGTTTGCAGATGCACGGGAAAGCCAAGCGGAAGGATCGCTCCCAGTGGACGGTGGTATCCGACACACACCAGCCGATCATCGAAAAAGATCAGTGGCAGCGGGTACAAGCTCTGTTGAACGCCAACGCCCGCACGCCGGATTTTCAACAGAATGTCAGTCCCTTTGCGGGCTTTCTCAAGTGCGGTGACTGTGGACGAGCCATGGTCAAGACCACCTGGGGCGGCAAAACCTTCTACACCTGCGGCTCGTATAAGCGCTACGGCGCGTCCGTGTGCAGCAAGCACTATATCGCCCACGATATGGTGGCGAAGGTGGTGCTGGATGATTTGAACCGGCTCATTGCTGGCGTGGGAAACCTCCGTCAGCTGGCGCAGCAGGGCGCGGCGCAGCGCCCCTCCTCAAACGGCGACCCGCCGCAGAAGCTGGAGGCAGCCTTACAGCGTATTCAGTGCCGCCGCCAGCGTGCCTATGAGGACTATCAGGACGCGCTTATCTCCAAGGAGGACTTCCTCCGCTGCCGCGCCGACTATGACGCGCAGGAACAGTCGCTGCAAGCCCAGCTGGACAAGCTGCGCGGCACGGTGCGGGATGACCCGCTGTCCTTGCCTTGGGTGAAGGAGCTGCTGGCGTCGGGACAGCTGGCGGAGCTGGATCGCCCCACAGTGGCCGCCGCCATCCGGGAAATTCGCGTCTATGAGGGGAACCGCATGGAGATCGACTATCTGCTCCCGGAGGGCTGCCGCGCTCTGCTGGAGGGGTGAGTGTATGGTGCTCCGTTTGGGGTAAGGCGGAAAAAAGATTGTGTTGTAAAGTTTTTAAGGTTAGACGCGAAAAACTTACGAATCTTGGGAGTATTGCAAGTCGTGAACTGCCGCACTTTTGCATCACCGTGGGGCAACGAGGACACCCAGACGCTCATCGACATTCTGGAGAAATTCCACGTCAAGACCACCTTCTTTGTGGTGGGCGACTGGGCGGAGAAGTACCCGGAATCGGTGAAGGCGCTGCATGACGCAGGCCACGAGGTCATGAGCCACTCCAACCACCATGACCATTTCAACAGCCTCTCTGCCGATCAGATCATCGCGGATGTCACCGCCAGCAACGAGCGCATCGCCGCCGCCAGCGGCGTGACGCCCACGCTGATCCGCTGCCCCTACGGGGAGTACGACGACCACGTCATCTCCGCCATCCGCTCCATGGGCATGGAGCCCATCCAGTGGGATGTGGACTCCCTCGACTGGAAGGATTACGACGCGGACACCATCTGCCGGCGGGTGACCTCCAAGGTACAGCCGGGCAGCATCGTGCTGTTCCACAACGCCGCCCTCCACACGCCGGAGGCGCTGCCCGCTATCCTCACCTACCTCATCAACGACGGCTACACCGTCCTCCCCATCTCCCAGCTCATTCTCCCCCCGCCCTACACCATCGACCACACCGGCCGGCAGTTCCCGGCGGAGGAATTGTCTTAAAAAACGCCAAAATGCACTTGTTTTTTCAAAAATTCGTGTCATACTGATAATAGTTCTTATACCATACCAAGGACTATGCAGGTTACTATGATAAGGTAGTACACCGCAGAGCACTGACGCCCCGCTTTTGCGGGGCGTTATCTCTATCCAGAAAAAAGGAGGGCGCGTTATGATCCCCTATGCGATCGGCTTTGATATTGGCATTACATCCGTAGGTTGGACAGTCGTGGCTTTGGACAGCGAGGACAAGCCGTATGGCATTATCAACATGGGTTCCCGCGTTTTCGATGCCGCCGAGCAGCCCAAGACAGGAGCTTCCTTGGCAGCACCGCGGCGAGAGGCCAGAAGCGCACGCCGCCGGCTGCGCCGTCACCAGCATCGGCTGGAGCGTATTCGCCGCCTCCTTTTAACAGAAAATGTGATCTCCCAAGCAGAGCTGGATACTCTCTTTGCAGGGAAACTGGAGGACATCTATACGTTGCGCGTCAAGGCGCTGGACGCGCCGGTTTCGCATACCGAATTTTCCCACATCCGCCGGGAGTTGGCCATTCCTGCGGACACCACCTTCAACGCAGTGTATTATAAGCCGCTTTGCGGAACGGCCTGAAGCAGGTCTTTTACTGCCAACGCTGCTGGAAACAGAGCAGCACCGCTATGAATAAGTTTATGAGGATCATGGTGTTTTTTGACCTGCCTGTCAAAACAAAGGCGCAGCGCAGGGAGGCCACCCGCTTCCGCAATTTCTTGTTGGCGGACGGATACCATATGCTGCAATACTCCGTCTATGCCCGGGTCTGCAACGGCATGGATGTGGTGGAAAAGCACCGCCAGCGCGTAAAGCAGAATTTGCCGGAGAACGGCGCGATCCGCCTGATGGTCATCACGGAGAAGCAGTACGAGGCGATTGATATACTTTTAGGAAAATTAACGGAAGCAGATGACAAATTTCAATGCGAGCAGCTTTCGATTTTTTGAAAGAAAAGTCGCCCAAGGCATTGCCTTGAGCGACTTTTCCGGTAGCCTATTATACCATACCAAGAACTACCAGGGAACTACAACCAAAAGCCTGTTGCTTTACCGGTGCACACCATCGCAAAAGCGAGGAGGTCTATAACCGTACTTCGACCTCCGGGGAAAGTTTTCTCCCGCTGCCGCAGCCGTGGCTTCCTGATGCCCGCGACACTGAACAGGGGCCGCATAACCAATAACAAAAAGAATAACCCGCCTCCCTCACAACATTGAACACGGTGGGAGGTCGTTGCTTTTTATAAAAAGGCGCAGACAGCGTGACGGAACGGTGTTACTCCGCCAACTCAAAGGTGTCCCGCTGGTTCACGGCGTCCAGCGCCAGCTGCGCCCGGGACAGCTCATCGGCGGTCTTTTCGTAGTCCGCCTCCACCGCCGCCAGATCGTAGTTGGCATAGGTGTAGTCGATGATGTTGGACTGCCGCCCGTACTGCTCCTCCACCCGCTCCTTGGGCAGCCGCGCCTTCATTTCCGCCAGCTTGTTCTTCCGCTGGGTGAGCTGGGGGATATAGACCAGCATCTCGTCGATGGTCATGTGGAAGTCAGGGATAACGTGGGTAGCGTTGAACACATTGATGGCGTGCTTTACCTTGCGGATACGCTGCTCCAGCTCCGCCAGCCGGTTCTGGGTGTCGGCATAGTCGTAGGCCGGGCGCACGGACTCCACATCCTCGCCCATGGCGGCGCAGAAATCCTTACTGCGGCTCTCCTTGTCCAGCAGGGCAGCGTGCTCACCGTTCAGCTTTTTCAGCAGCTTATTGGCCTGTGCAGAGGTGTATGTCATGGTCGTTCGTCCTTTCTCTTTTATAGATTTCCGCTACCATTGTACATGATTTTGCGGCGCAAGTCCAGCAAAAGACGATCGCACGCCCAGCATCCCGCCGCTCTCGCTCCCGCGCCGTTCCCCTCTTGTATACCAAAAAATTCCGCCGGTGCAGTCGCACCGGCGGAACTTTTATCAATATCAGCAGAGTGACACGGACTGTCCACCCTCTGCGGTATACTCGACAGCAGAAACGACAAGGAGGGCAAACTCATGGATAAATGCGAGGAAATGCGGGCGCAGTTCGACCGCTTCTGCGATGGGCAGCTGGCGGACTCCGGCACGACACAGATACAGGCTATCAGCAGCTTGCAGATGAAGAACATCCGCAAGTATTTTGTGCCGGGGATATACAGCTTCGACATCGTCGGTTTTCTGGATACCACACTTCTCAAGACTGGCAAGGAGGGGTATCTGTTCACCGTGGACGGCGTGTACTACAAGGAGTTTCTGGAAAAGCCGGGACATTTCCGCTACAACGATGTGGCAAAGACCGAGATCATCCTGCCGAAGCCCAAGGACAACGAAAGCACACTGGAGAGCAGATTCCAGGATGGCCGCTGGGTGCGTCTGGTTGGTTACTCGCTGTACAAGACTGCTGCGAAGCAGCTGCTGGACGGTCTGTGCGAGATCGCGGCGCGATACCCCGACGAGGACGATGAGGACGAGGCGTAGGCATCATATACCATTTTATGGAAAACGCCATATCCGCAGCGGTGCAGCGCGCAGAATTTGGTAAAATTTGCTGACACAACGCGGGCTTTGTGGTATACTGTGGGCGGTTGACCGCGTCACTGGTCGAATTGCAGGAACTTGTAGGGCGGCACATCCAATGCGGTGGCGATGGACATAGACATAAATATGTGTTTGACGGTGCATGAGAAACGGAGGAAATATGGAACAGCGATCCGAGCTGAAATCGGCGCGTCTGTTGGAGATATACACCCGCCTGGAGCAGGGCGCGGTGCTGAAAAAAGCAGATCTGGCGCAGGAGTTTCACGTCACGCAGCGGAGCATTCAGCGCGACGTGGAGGACTTGCGTTGTTTTCTCGCCGAGCGCCACCTGGAGCGGGAGGTCATCTACGACGGCAAGCAGCGGGGCTACCGCATGGTGTCCGGCAACCCGCGGGGGCTGACCAACAGCGAGATACTGGCGGTATGCAAAATTTTGTTGGAGAGCCGCTCCCTGCCCGCCAGGGACATGGGCGGCATACTGGACAAGCTCATCGACTGCGCCGTGCCACAAGAGAGCCAGAAGGCCGTGCGGGAGCTGGTGGCCAACGAGAAGCTGCACTACATTCCGCCCCACCACGGCCAGAGTGTGCTGGGCAGTCTGTGGGAGCTGGGGCAGGCCATCCGCAATCAGCAGGTCATTGAGATCGGGTACGAGCGCATGAAGGAGCCGAAGTTGGTGAAGCGCCGCGTGCAGCCGGTGGGCATCATGTTCTCCGAGTATTACTTCTATCTGACGGCGTTTTTGGAGGACAAGACGGACTTCGACAACCCCGACGACCTGTTCCCGACCATCTACCGCATCGACCGCATCCGGTCGGTGAAGGTGCTGAACGAGCATTTCCGCGTGCCGTATGCCAAGCGGTTCGAGGAGGGCGAGTTCCGCAAGCGCGTCCAGTTTATGTACGGCGGGCGGCTGGAGCATATCCGCTTCCGCTACACCGGTCCGTCGCTGGAGGCGGTGCTGGACCGGCTCCCCACGGCGCAGGTGCTGTCGCAGGACGAAACCGGCTGGCTCATCTCCGCCGAGGTGTTCGGCAAGGGCATCGAGATGTGGCTGAGGAGCCAGGGGGAGTGGGTGGAGCGACTCCCGTGAGAGATACCCATTTTCATGACGACGAAAGAGCGGAGCTGCTTTGCGGCTCCGCTCTTTCGTCGTCACTTCTCCCCCTCGAACAGCATCCTCCCCACGCAATCCCCCTTGCGCGGCAGGTAGCGGGTGTGCTTCATGCTCTCGATGTAGTGCGCCGGGACGCGCAGCTGCTTGCGCAGATAGTTTTCGATCAGCTTCGGCATCCCCCGCGCAGCGTACTTGCCCTTGCGCACGTCCTCTGAGATCGCCCACGGCAGGCCGTTCTCCCGCCGCTGCTTGGGCGGCGTATGCTGCCGCAGCAGATCGTACACGTCCTCCCGGAACGTGAGGACGTCCTCAAACGCCATGCGCCCCCGCTCCACAGCGTCCCTCTCCGCCCCCGTCCATGCGTCAGAGGCCAGCCGCAGCCCCATGCCCTTGATGCGCCGGTACACCGTGTGCAGCGGCGGCACATCGGCGGGCAGAGGGGCGAGCCAGTCGGTGGGATACAGGACGCGCACCTCGAACATACCCTGTACGCCCTCCGGCAGCGTGAGCCGCAGCCCCATGACCTCTGCGTCGCTGTACGGCTTGGTATCGGTCTGGCAGTCCCGCTGCGCCCAGTAGTCCCGCAGCCACGCGCACACCGGCGCGAACCGCTCCTGCGGCACTTGCAGGGACACGATGCTCTCACCCACCAGCGACCGACTTCGCAGATCGTGACCGTCCGCCGCCATCGGCGCACCGCATTCGGGGCAGGCAAGGTCGGGCAAGTCCCAGCCGTCATCCGCGTGGGCATTGAAGCTCAGGTGGTGGCAGTTGGGGCAGTGGTAGTGAGGCGGCAGCGGGTTCACCGGCGCCGCACCCAACAGGTGCGCCAGCAGTGAGTCGTTGGTGCCGCCCAGCACCAGCACGTTTTCCCCGCCGAGCGCCCGCCGCAGCGCCGCCGTGCAGTACCACATGGGCAGCAGCGGCCCACCCCGCGTCAGCCGCTGCTCCTCCAGCAGCCGCCCGTAGACGGGGAACGCCCCCGCGCCGTACTGCTCCTCCGTCAGCCGTAACAGGAAATCCTTTGTCATTGTACGCCCTCCTTGTCCGTTGTGGTAAAAGCCAGTATAGCATACCGGGTGGACAGGGAGTGTCTCTTTACATAAATACAAACATTTTCGCAGGCATTTCTCCGGAAATACCCGTATTTGGTTGAAACAAATGCTTTTATGCGCTATACTACAAGCATCGGCAAAAAAGGACAGAAAGGGAGGAGTCCGGATGGAACGCGAGGTCAAAAAGCCCCCCAAAAAATCCTTGGCAAAGGCGGCGGGACTGAAGTCCACCTTCGTCATTTCGCCGCAGGAGAAGGAGCTGGCCATGACCGCTTTCGGGCGGGGCAACGACGCGCTGCTGCAAAAGCGCATCGTGGACGGCGTGGTGCGGGATGTGACCGGAGAGAAGCAGCAGTTTCAGGTGCAGCGGCAGGACGAGAGCCGTTTCCGACTGCAAAACAGCCGCCTTGCCGACCGCACGGTAACGGCGGATGATCCGCTGCACCGCGCGGAAGCGCCCCACCGCCAGCCGCTGGGCGCAGGTATGGATCAGCTGCGCCGCAAGGCGGTACTGGAGCAGAAATACTTCGGCAGAACATTTGACGACAACATCCACATCCAACTGATCTACAACATATTGGACATCCACAAGATGCTGACCGTCCCCGCCAACCACATCGTCCACACGCTGAATCTGCTGGGCGGATACGGCGAGACGGACTTTGTGGGGATGCTGCCCGCCGGGCTGCCGTATGACAAGCTGCGGACGCCGGACGCCGGAGATACCAGAAGGAACGTCAAGAGGGACGTCAAGGCGGATATCGCCGCCTATGCCAAGCGGCCGCAGCTGGCCTATCTGGGTGCGGCGTTCTATGACGTGACCCCCGGCAAGAGCAAAAGGGACGCGGCGCGGGGCAGAGTCAAGCGCGAGCAGGACGTGTACACCATCCTGTCGCTGATGAGCCTTCTGCGGCAGTTCTGCGCCCACGACAGTGTGCGGATATGGGGACAGAACACCCCCGCCGCCCTGTATCATTTGCAGGCGTTGCCGCAGGACATGAAGGATCTGCTGGATGACGGCTGGCGCAGGGCGCTGGGCGGCGTCAACAACCATTTCCTCGACACCAACAAGGTGAACCTGCTGACCCTGTTCGAGTACTACGGCGCCGATGCGAAGCAGGAGCGGGTGGCGCTGACGCAGGACTTCTACCGCTTCGTGGTGCTGAAGGAGCAGAAGAACATGGGCTTCTCCCTGAGGCGTCTGCGTGAGGAGCTGCTGAAGCTGCCGGACGCCGCCTACCTCACCGGTCAGGAATACGACTCGGTGCGGCAAAAGCTGTATATGCTGCTGGACTTCCTGCTGTGCCGCCTCTACGCGCAGGAGCGGGCCGGCCGCTGCGAGGAGCTGGTGTCCGCGCTGCGCTGCGCCTTGTCGGATGAGGAAAAGGACGCCGTCTATCAGGCGGAGGCCGCCGCGCTGTGGCAGGCGCTGGGCGACACGCTGCGCCGGGAGCTGCTGCCGCTGCTGAAGGGCAAAAAGCTGCAAGACAAGGACAAGAAAACGCTGGATGAGCTGGGGCTGTCCCGTGACGTGCTGGATGGCGTGCTGTTCCGCCCCGCGCAGCAGGGCAGCCGCGCCAACGCCGACTATTTCTGCCGGCTGATGCACCTGTCCACATGGTTCATGGACGGCAAGGAGATCAACACCCTGCTGACCACCCTCATCAGCAAGCTTGAGAACATCGACAGCCTGCGAAACGTGCTGGAGAGCATGGGGCTGTCGTGCAGCTTCGTACCGGCCTACGCCATGTTTGACCACAGCCGCTATATCGCCGGTCAGCTGCGGGTGGTCAACAACATCGCGCGGATGCGCAAGCCTGCCATCACTGCCAAGCGGGAGATGTACCGCGCCGCCGTGGTGCTGCTGGGCGTGGACAGCCCGGAGGCCGCCGCGGCCATCACCGACGACCTGCTGCAGATCGACCCGGAAACGGGGAAGGTGCGTCCCCGCGGCGACAGCGCACGGGACACGGGTCTGCGGAACTTCATCGCCAACAACGTGGTGGAGTCCCGCCGCTTCACCTACCTGCTGCGCTACATGACGCCGGAGCAGGCGCGCGCGCTGGCGCAGAACGAAAAGCTCATCGCCTTCGTGCTGTCCACCGTGCCCGACACCCAGCTGGAGCGCTACTGCCGCACCTGCGGGCGGGAGGACATCACCGGCCGTCCGGCGCAGATACGCTACCTAACGGCGCAGATCATGGGCGTCCGGTACGAGAGCTTCACCGATGTGGAGCAGCGCGGGAGAGGGGATAACCCCAAGAAGGAGCGGTACAAGGCTCTCATCGGCCTGTACCTGACGGTGCTGTATCTGGCGGTGAAGAATATGGTCAACTGCAACGCCCGCTACGTCATCGCCTTCTACTGCCGTGACCGTGACACAGCGCTCTATCAGAAGGAGGTCTGCTGGTACGATCTGGAGGAGGACAAGAAAAGCGGCAAGCAGCGGCAGGTGGAGGACTACACCGCCCTGACCCGCTATTTTGTGTCGCAGGGCTATCTGAACCGCCATGCCTGCGGCTATCTGCGAAGCAATATGAACGGCATCAGCAACGGCCTGCTGGTCGCCTACCGCAACGCGGTGGATCACCTGAACGTGATCCCGCCGCTGGGCAGCCTTTGCCGGGACATCGGCCTGGTGGACAGCTACTTTGCCCTGTACCACTACGCCGTGCAGCAGTATCTCAACGGGCGGGAGAATCAGCGGCCGCCCTATAAGACCTCCCGCGAGCAGGAGCTGTTTGCCGCCATGGCGCAGCATCGGACATGGTGCAGCGATCTGGTGAAGGCACTGAACACCCCCTTTGGCTACAACCTCGCCCGCTACAAGAACCTGTCCATTGACGGCCTGTTTGACCGCGAGGGCGACCATGTGGTGCGGGAGGACGGCGAAAAACCGGCGGAGTGAGCCGTTCAGGCGGCGGGTTTTCCCGGTTTTTCCGTGGGAACGGGGCTTGACGCGGGGCGGAAAAGCGTGTACTATCAAGGCAGGGACGGCGGTAAGCCGCCGTCCCTGCACTACACCCCCCTGAAACATGAGGGGTCTAAAACCGCTTAAGGTTTTTGTGTTTTTCATTTTCTTTCGCACTACACCCCCCTGAAACATGAGGGGTCTAAAACACACAGAATCATCCTCGTACTCGCCGAAATGGCACTACACCCCCCTGAAACATGAGACGCCGCCTGAAAACGCAAAAAAAGCCCCTGTCCGCACAAACCTGTGCGGACAGGGGCTTTTCCTGTTCCCTCTATACAATATAAAGCCCGGCGTT
>ERZ870047.51-NODE-51-length-17573-cov-4.623800_pt1 | contig 17573 bp, 13 predicted proteins | sample MGYA00521268_ERZ870047 | MGnify/ENA primary metagenome ERZ870047 (study PRJEB32232, sample SAMN07284960) | human gut metagenome | biome: human-associated habitat; material: feces | host: Homo sapiens | place: Tanzania | collected 2014-01-26 ... | reverse complement strand
GTGCGTATACATTAAAGGCCGCTACAATTTCTTCACTTCCTTTTAAGATTCCACAAGACACAGGCATTGTAGAAACACTTGTCGATAAAATCCTAATGAAGAAGAGTGCTGATGTCAATTCAGATGTCTCGACTGAGGAAGCGTTGATTGACGAGGAAATATATCGTCTTTATAACCTTGATGAGCCAGACATACGAATAGTGGAAGGGGAATAAGCTCCCCTTCCTACTTTGTCCTGCTCTTTTTCTTTCTCAAGAGGATTCGTGTTTTTAGAGTCTCCTTTATAAATTCTTGGCGATCTGCTATATTCAAATATTGATTTACAATATTATCAATCTGACAATGTACTTCATCCGTTAAAGTCTCTTCAATTTTGGTGCTTATCTTTTTATTGTGAGCCCTATTGTAGATGCTTCGGATTACTTCTTCTTGTCCAAAATCATAGCATATAGGAATCGCCTTCAAATCTGTTGCCTCTGCTTTTAGCATTCCACCGCCTAGATTTGTTCTTCCTGTAAGTTCTCTTATCAGCCAGAACAGTGAAGAATTGCAAAACAGCCATATCTTAAGAATCTCAGACTGCGAAAGTTGGCTATTTGCATATACTTCAACATAACTCGACGAATAGCCATCGCACTCATTAACACAACAAAAGTGCGTACCAATGCCACGAGGCATAATCAACAATGGTCTCTTTCTGGCCATAATAGCCTTGTTGATTGTCAAAAAGCAAGAGCTACTTTGCCATACATAAACAGAACCAGCATCGGAGGTGAAATACGGTACAGTATCTCTGTCGGAAGTATAAAGAATCTTGTCTTTTGTTAAATTTAATCCTTGTCCTATGCTAATCTTACCTGCAAGCGTCACATCTTCGTATCTAAATAACGATTTCAAAATCACCAATATTTCTTCATCCGCATTGAAAGGGACACTCCATTTATAAGAATCAAACAGAATATCATCAGAATTAAATTGCTTTATGGAGACTCCATCAACATTATCTTTTTCGTAGAGATTGACCGGGAAATTCTTCATATTGCCATGGCAATGGATGAATGACACCGGAAGTGGATTTCTATTTGTTTTATTCTTTAGTATCGTTATAACGGTATTTACCTCTGCGTCAGAAAAATATTTATAGTCAGAGTCTATTATCCCACACACATCAATATTAGTAAGAAGATACTCTTGGAACTTTTTACCATAGTCGGTTGAAAGCCAAGAGTTTTCCGTGATAAAGACGTTGTACCCGTCTTTCGATAATAAACGGAATGACAGTTCATAGAAAAATATCAGCAAATCTGCGCCACGTGCAAATGCGGTAGCTGCTCCTTGATAGCGTGTTCGTATATCTGATTGAATGGCATCTTTTAAAGAACTGGAGAACTCTGGGCTTCGAGACTCCAGATATGGCGGATTACCAATCACGATGTCGAACCCGGACTTGTCGCAATCTGAGGGTCAATCAATAGCTCTCAATAATTGATATCTCAGTGGCATCCAATCCGTAGATCTCATACACCATTTTATCGATTTGCTTCTCAAGTTCCAATGTGCTTAACTCCGGATTACGTCTTTTACTATCTATAATGGCAGACACCTTACTCGCAATAGGCCATTGGTCTAACTCCGGATTAGGAAGAGGAATCATTATAAGAGGCTCTTTGTCTACTTGATAATTATCTCCCTGCATTTTCCCCTTTTTCATGAGCCAATAAGCGACCAACCTGGAATTGAGTAAACCCGTAAGGAAGTGCATATCCCACCGCGAGGTTTTTATTACATAGAAAGTTTGCGTGACATAACAGTCAAAATCAGAATAAGAAAAGCATGGCGTACCTACGCACTTGCGGAGAGACACGATTTTTTCCCCTTTAAAGAACTGCTCCTTTCTTGCTCGATGTAAACCATAAGGTTTATTGCTCGATGTTATTATTGGTTGAAAATCATCCAGATGGGCTTTAAGGGTTGGACAAGCGTCCATACTGTTAGGATCACTAAATGTGGAATCAGTGTAAATTAACCATCTATGATTGTTCGGCTCTGTATAATACCGTTTTATCTCAGCTGTTGTGTAGTATGGCTTAATTAGAGCTTTCTCCGTATCATTCAAACTAAGCGAATGATACTCTTTTATTGATAGGCCGAATATGCCATCACCAACGGCATGGGTTCCTAATTTCGATTGTCCTCTCTTGTCCAGATAATCCTGCGGAAAGACGATGCCTTGAGCAACCTCGTCATTCGTAAGGAAGACCTTATTGTGCTTAATCTTGGCTAATAGACCTTCATCTCCAGAGAGTGTTAATGGATTATAGGATGGCTGCGATTCAAAGAAAATCTCTTTATAATCTGTGTGTTGCGTTCTATTTTTTTTGAGCAAGGCAATCATATCATCCTTTGTGGCTCCCGGCAGTAGGGTCCGTAAATCTATATGATGCATTGCCCTTGAGGTATCTCTGCTGAATATCATAATCATTGTTTGTATTCCAGCTTCCGAGAATACCATATATGTATTAAAATCTAGAAGCTGTGAGATTCGCGTGTCTTTTAAAACCTTGTATCTCAATATCTTCGCGCCAGAACTTGTTGTCCAGTTGTTTTGCGCAATAAAACAAAGTACTCCCCGCTGATTCAATAAATCGATAGAATGACATGCGAAGCCGTACCAGATGTCCATTTTGCCCATATAATAAGGGCTTGCTTCTCTAAATCCATTAAAAGCACCACGATTTATATACTCTTTAATATATGGAGGATTGCCAATAACTATGTCGAAACCGTTTCTTTTATTGGGTCGCAAAAATACTACACTCATACGATGAGTGCATCATTAATGAGCTGCGAAGACTAACCTTGTTAACCATGCAGAAGCAATACCTCCTTACCCAGATGTTCATATAAACATCTGGGACAAAAGATAGTTCTTTTGCCTATTGAATAGTTTAAGTACAGATAACTCATTGTCGATTTTCGCATCAATGCTTTGCAGTGTTGACGCAATTTTCATATTGCGACTATGTCCATAAGTTGGAATCATTATTCCGCGAACAATATCAGCGTTAATATTACTTTGTGTACCAGTTTCAAGATATTTGTGGATGTGGCGATACTTAAAATATGACAAGTAGTAGTACAGATAATCCAATAAATCTTTGTCTCTGAGCTGCATCGCAAACATTGCCTGGCTTGTAGTAATAGGTACTTCATTTATAGTTACCAAGCCAACCGATGCGTACATTGATATTATTAAACTATACTCTGGAACCACCCATGCCGAAGAGTTCTCTAATCCGCTTCGACTCAAATGATTTTCCGTGTATCGGACATACTTACCTTGCTTTGTTATATCGTTAATACTCAAGAATGGTATTTCTCCATTATAGTATTCTTTATTTGTAGAAGTTGGAGTGCCGCCAGCCTTACCTTTTGAGAACAAAGTGTCTAATCTATTCCATCCATTAGGCTTTTGAGCAAATGCCTGTTTACTAATCGCAGACTTTAGTTTCTTTAAATCCTCAATGATTTTGTTTTGGGTAGCGATGCGCTCATCAAGAAGAGATAACAATGTGGAGATTTTATTTTCTTCTTGTAATGAGGTCGTAAATAAAGGAAGAATATTCTTGTGAGTTGATTCCTGGCTGCCCAGAGCGTGCAGACATTATTGAAACCCATCTCCAATACCTATGAGTATGTAATTGTGAAAACACAAAATATGGATTATGCTCTGTCACATTTGCCCTAATCAAAAAACCTGCATAATAAAGTTTTCCATCAGATTTCCTATATAGATAAGATTTCCCTGTACTTGCCCCTGTCCTTGCTAATAGGATATCTCGGTCATTTACCACATAATTATCTGTCAGCGTCCCGTCAGGAGATACAATATCCGTATCATTATAAGTTGACGATGCTTCATCTATGTCTGTAATGCGGATATATTTATTCTCGCCATCAAAAGGCTTTGCAGCAGCATTCATACCATAGTCGAATCCTGTTGCTATATCACCGAACTTACATTTCTCCCACTCACCACTAAACTCCGGGAATCTCAAATGGGGAACATTAAGGACTTTTTTATCTTTATTATCTATTGCCATAGTTGTCATTCTTTTGTAGGATTCAAATCAAATGGAAGCAATGGAGTTTCATCATTACCCTCATTAAAACGATCAAAATCTGATATGTATGATTTATCTTGAATCAGTTTATATTTTTCGTATTCACTATAAGCCTTATCTTTTGCTTCTTCTTGTGTCACTTTTCCTGCCGTATCGCACGGCTCGTAATCCATCGCTGCAAGATATTGTTGAAGGAACCTTTTCCAATCATCCATCGTTGAAACGATATGACGTGCAGCACGAGATTCTGCCATATCAAGAAAGGCAGTTGTGATAAGATTCAACTGGGACAATTCAGAATCTGACAGGTAATTTTTTGCAATGATGGTATCAGACTTTTGCACTCTTCCATCAGGAGCTTTCTTCCATGTGGTAAGTCCCATGTAAGGTTGCTCGGAATCAGCCCGTTGATAGATAATTTCCGCAGCCGTATGATGGGTAACGGCAAGGTGCATCATATTCTGTACCATCTTGAAGAACAACTTTGTATCTTCTGATTTCGGGTCGTAATCCGCACTGCATTCTGCATAAATGTCAGTTATCTTTTGGTAATATCTGCGCTCTGAGGTGCGTATTTCACGAATACGCTCAAGCAAATCGTCAAAATAGTCCTTTCCGAAATGTTTGCCCTGTTTCAGCCTCTCGTCATCGAGGGCATATCCTTTAATGATAAACTCTTTCAGCACTGAAGTTGCCCAAATACGGAATTGAGTAGCTTGATAGCTATTTACTCTATACCCCACCGCTACAATAGCATCGAGGTTGTAGAATAGCGGCATACGCTCCACTTCCCGGTCTCCTTCTGTTTGAACTATCCCAATTTTTCGGATAGTTGCCTCTTTGGTGAGCTCTCCGCTTTCATAAATCTGTCCAAGATGGTAGTTAATGGTGCGGACATCAACCCCAAACAAATCTGCCATTCTTTTCTGGGACATCCAGAATGTTTCGCTGTTGAAAATGACTTCTATACGTGCTTCCCCTTGGGCTGTTTTATACAATAATATATTAGCGCTTAGCGAATTATGCATAAGTTCTGTCATTGAGACAGATTGCGAGAAAAAGTCTCGTGCCTGTTGAACAAGCAACTTTTTGCCATCAGCATTTTCCGCAATAATCATACATGCCATACGAGAGAGACGGAATATGTTTACCTTGCGGAATGAACCGTTTCCTATCCTGACCATATCAACCGCTTGGTTGAAATGCTCGTCCACATTCATTCCTTTTTCTCCGGCTACTTTGATGGCTTTATCTATGACCCTTTGGAATTTCCAATAAGCAGAATAGCCCATTGCACCACAAAGGTCACGGGAACTCCAATATTCATTTCCGCTCTCGTCCTTTCGGAGTATATTCTCAAATGATGGAACCATCTGAGGTATATTGTCATTTTCTCCCATGTTGCAATTACTCGTTAGCTTATTCTACAAGACCCAATTCTTTCAGATATACCTCAATCTCCTTATCCAACTCAGCACGCTTGGCTTCCAGTTCCTTTATTTCAGCCATTACAGCCTTGATGTCGATAGGTTCTTCCTCTTCAAAAGTATCAACGTAGCGTGGAATATTCAGATTGTAATCGTTCTCCTCCACCTCTTTCAAGGTAGCCAAATGACTGTACTTTTCTATTTCCTTGCGGTCACGGTAAGTCTCGACAATCTTTTGGATATGCTGCTCTCGGAGTTTGTTTTGAGTCTTAACTTTTTCAAACTCATTGCTGGCATCAATGAACAGGATATCGTCGTCTTCTTTGCGGCACTTCTTGAACACAAGAATACATGTCGGGATGCTTGTGCCGTAGAAGATGTTGGCAGGCAAGCCAATAATGGCATCCACATAATTTTTCTTTTCTATAAGGAAACGACGGATAACACCTTCTGCATTACCACGGAACAACACACCATGCGGAGCAACACAAGCCATTGTCCCGCCTTCGTTCAAGTGATAAATCATGTGCAGGATAAAGGCATAGTCGGCAGTCTTACGTGGAGCAAGCCGTCCTGCCTTGCTGAAACGGTCATCGTTATTGAACTTGTCGGCAGCACTCCATTCGGCAGAGAACGGAGGATTTGCTACCACAGCGTCAAACTGGGTATCTCCAAAGGCATCCCATTCGAGCGTATCACCATTTTCAATCTTAAAGTTGCTGAATCGGATGCCGTGCAGCAACATATTCATTCGGGCAAGATTGTAAGTTGTCGGATTCTTTTCCTGTCCGTAAATATCAACAGCATTTCCGATATTGGCAGCACGAAGAAGTAGCGAACCACTACCGCAAGTAGGGTCATAGACATTGCGTAAACGCTGATGTCCAATGGAAACAATCTCTGCCAAGATACGGCTGACTTCCTGCGGGGTATAGAACTCTCCAGCCTTTTTTCCGGCTCCTGCGGCAAATTGCGAAATCATATATTCGTAAGCATCACCCAAAATATCAATCTCCTGCGAAGCCTCCACGCCAAAGTCTATATCGTCCAATGCAAGAAGAACATTGCTGACAAGCGTATTCTTGTCATCGGCAGTCTTGCCCAACTTAGGCGAAGCCAAATCTATGTCTGAGAACAGTCCGCCAAAATCTTCTTCGCTATCTTGTCCCAAAGTGCTGTCCTCGATACGTTTCAGTGAACGCTCCAGCATAGGAAGAATGTTCTCTTTTCGTTTGACAGCCTCTATTACAGAAGAAAACAAGAACTTCGGTTCAATGAAATAGCCGATATTCTCCAAGCATTGGTTCTTGGCTTCCTCTTGTAGTTCCACCGCATCGGCATCTTCCATTTCCCATAACTTCTTAAAGGTTATTTCATCATCCACCAAAGCATTGTTGGCGTACTTTTCAATTTTCTCTGACAGGTATTTATAAAAAATGAACCCCAGTGTAAAATACATGAAGTCACTTGCCGACATATTGCCACGCAAACGATTTGCGACCTCCCAAAGCTGGTCACGGAGTTTCTGCTGTAATTCTTCGCTCATTATTTCTAACCTTTATTTACTGTAAAATAAATTCTTTAATTTGCTTAGTCAATAATGCTTTACGCTTTTTGATAAAATCAAGGAAATAGTCTAAACTATAGTCGTTCATTTCAGGTATATGATGACGTTCCTTAAAATTAGCATCTCGATCTTTTAGCCAGGAATCAAAAGGTTTAGCATTTTTAGATTTGTTTTCTGAGTCATCCAACAATTCTAAATTCAAAATTGAATTATAGCAGGCCTGGTACTTTTCTATAGTTGCATCATCATATCCTTTTGCACGAAGATTTTTTATTTTAAACTCATTTTGTGGATAAATATGATCTTCATTGTATTTCTTATCTTTCCAATCTCTCCCTGGATACAACAATGATAAAATCAAATAGCTATATTTAGTACCATAACTATAGTTCAGCATATTTTCTATCTCCATATCGTTGAATGTCATTTCTATTTTCAATTCTCTACAAAGTTCAACATAGGGGAAATAGTCTGTTGCTAATTTAACAACAGGTCTCATACTATTCAATTTATTATCAGTTGCACTACCTAGCACTCCTTTAAGCAGCATCATGATAATCCATTTTTGAATATTATTTTGATCCTCTACATCTTTCAAATTAGAGGAGGTAAGATAGCCTTTGTTTTTCCCTCTCAAATATTGAGCAACAGGAAGTAACACCAACCTTGCTACTAAATTTTTATCTGTAAAGCCATAACGACTAACCAATTTGATACTATTGGCAATGGCATCTTTTGTTTCATCCCAATGATCCTCTATACATTCTAGATTTTTCTTCGTGAATGAACTAAGTTTATACTGTATAGGAAGATTTTCAGTTAGATACATCGCCCCTTTCATCACAAAGTCTTTACCAAAATTATAACCAGTTCCTATCTTGTTAATTTCATCTGTAAATTCATTGATTTCTTCTCTTGCGTTCAAATTCCTCCATTTAGCAGTCGCTGTTGACAAAAGAATATCGCTATACTCTAGTTTTTGGCCACCAGTATTAGTACGAATAAATATCTCTAAAACCTTATCATAGTCATCTGATTTTTCCTCATAATAATTTATGTTTTGAGATACATTTACTACACTAAAAAGTTTACTTATCATCTTTCGAGCTTTTTTCTTAGCTTCTTCATCAAAAGCATTAAGCTGATTTTCTATAGAATCTTTAGCATCTTCTGCATCATCATAATTTAATATATCCCCAACACGATACCATAATTGAGGATAATCCGTTCTTTGCAGAGGTGTTTCATCCTCTTTAAATAAAAATTGATATGTCATCTCCTCTGGATTGTCATCTCCCTTATCCCAAAGAAGATTTAAATATAGTCTTGTTGTTCGCCACTTTCGATAGAAAAAACGATATGAACCACGTAAGGCTATATTTATAGATGTTATTCTCTGCTGTCCATCAAGAACCAAATATATATCTTGATTTACACCATCCAAGTTAGCCTCTTTATTATGCGGTTTTTCTTGATCAAAGTCTTTTATAAATTCATATGAAGTCCAATCTTTCTTCTTTTCTTCTCTAATCTTCCAAAAAAGGAAAGAACTGATAGGATAACCACACATAATAGAATCAAACAGTTTTTCTACTTGCGCTGGATTCCAAACGTATTCTCTCTGAATAGCAGGTAAAAAAGTATTCCTCCCTATTCTTTCGGAGATTAAATCCTTTATCGTAGTATTAAAATAAGCCATATGTTTATTCTTTATTCTTATTTATTGTTTGACGTAACAAGTTAAAAACATAATCTATTTCAGTTTCATTTTTCAAAGGAAAACGAACCTCATAAGCTCCATTTCCCCAGTGTCCAACTTCTGATACATCACGGGTAATACCTTCCGGGTCTTTGAGTGTTCCTTTCTTGGCGTTTAGAAATAGTCTTATGCCCTTGTTTTGCATAACTATATCACAAAATACCTTCCCTCCTATCTTGAAACCAATGGTTTTCTTTTTGGGATATATCGTAATATCTTCTCCAAAAGACAGCAAGAATTCTTTAATTTCAGCATATATATTCAGGAAGTCATCTTCAACGTTCTCCAAATGATCCTGTTCGCTATATACCTTTATCTCCTTACTTACAGTTGTTATTGTCTCGTTGTTTGAGACTGTTTTAATACTTTCTTTGCTTGAACGATTCACAATCTGTTCAAACGAAAGAGTATCATTTGTAAAGCGTTTAATTTCCCATAGTTCTATAGGTAAATCCTTGAAATTAATTGCTTCTTTTTGATATGTTGTAAAATTAGGCGATACAAACAACACTTTTGACTGAGACCAGTCCACATCATTTCGTTTGAGTATGCCAGACTTTGATTCGTTATACTCCAAGATGAATTCCGCCTTGTTATTTAGCATTAAAGACAAGTAAGCATAACCTTGGTCGATTACACTGAAATTCTTATCCCTTTTATATTCTATAATTACAAAAGACTTCTTCTCCGAATCAAATGCCAATGAATCTATACGGAAGGATCCAAGGGAAAATTCCGTTCTGATAAAATCAAGCCCAAGCAATGACTGGAGATTCTTTTCAACTATGTTTTGAATCTCTTTCTCCAACTTAAACGGCTTCTCCTTTATAAGCGTTAGTTGCTCATTATATATTTTATATATTGACATGTCTACTCCCAATTAAAAGTCCTTATTATATTGCGCAGCCTTTCCATTATTCTCGTCAAAGCCTTCCGGGTTTTGATAAGTCCGAGGTGCTTCTCTTTCAAGGCTTTCTGTATTATTTCCGGCTGCTCCTTTTGTAAATAGTCATACTCTTTGATGTAAAGATTAAGCACATCTGCTGAAATTTGTTCATCATCAGCCAAATCATTCACCGCCTTATTGCGTTCCGAAACAATATATTGGTTCAAACGTTCCTCCAACTCATTTGTTCCATCAGCCTTATGTCGTCCGTTCATAAAGTTCTCCTTGTCTTCATCCACATTCTTCCGGATAAAGCCGTCAATGAGTTTAGCCTTGCCTCGCATTCCGGCATCCTTAATCATGGTATCAAGAATATGCTGGCGTTTTGCGGAATAATCATCGCTATACGGGTCAAGTTCCGCAATGAGTTCAAGAATGTAAGCCACATTAATAATGTCGCTATGCAATAATTCAAGACAGAAATCAATATCTTCCAATCCTTGACTATTTCCATAAGGCACAGGATCTTCTGCGACAACAGACGGTGTTACAGGCGGATCGATAAACCCGACTGTAATATCAAGATATTTACTTTTATAATCGTTGAACTGTTGTTCAGTCATTCCAAGGTCATCCGCATCCTCATTGTAGTCCTCGTATATCTGTATTTCTGCATGTTTACGGATAATATCACGGAATGCAAGCACAAAATTCTTCTTGTCATTTTCGCTTTGCAGAAGGTCTATGCTGCTTGGTGTAGGATATTTTTGCAAGAAATCTACCGCCAGTCTTTGATATTCCTTTTTTACATCCTCAAACGGAGGACGGATTATATCTTCCGGATTATCTGAGTTGCTGAACAATTTGATAGACTTATCGACATTGCTTTTCAAATCACGGAAACACACAATCTTGCCGAATCGTTTCTTCTCGTTCAACACCCGGTTGGTACGGCTGAATGCTTGCAGCAGACCATGATATTCCATATTCTTATCTACATAAAGCGTGTTCAGCTTTTTGCTATCAAAGCCTGTAAGGAACATACCCACGACAAGACAAAGGTCAAGCGGTTTCATATCCGCTTTCTTCTTTTTCATACGCAGGTTGATGTCATCGTAGTATGCACGGAAATTTTCGGTAGTAAATGCTGTACCAAACATTTCATTATAATCGTCCATGATAGCTTGCAGCTCATCCGCTTCGCCTACACTCTCACTAACATATTGCCCTGTACCCATACCTGTCTGGTCATCATCCTGACTACTGTTTGCACCATAGGTAAATACTGCACCAATACGAATACTTGGCTTTAACGATTTGAATATCTTGTAATAGCGGATAAGCATCGGTACGGACTGCACGGCAAACAGCGCATCAAATTCTCCGTCGAATGTAGACTTGTTGAAATTATTGATAATGAATTTGGCAATTTCTTCCATACGACTTTGATTGTCGTTATCAACAATTTCGTTGCCATGATAATACTCCACAAGGAAACCAAGCACATTTTCATCGGCAATAGCATCCTTAATAAGATATTTATGAAGACAATTTCCGAATATTTCTTTAGTCGTATGACCGTCTACAGCATTCTCGGTAAAAATAGGTGTTCCCGTAAATCCGAATATTTGGGCATTGTCAAAGAACTTCATAATTTTCTTATTACTATCTCCAAAGTGGCTGCGATGGCACTCATCAAATATCATAACGATACGGGAATGACGGATAGCATCAATCTTGCTGCTATACCACGTCTTACTAACTGCCGCATTAAGTTTTTGAATGGTGGTTATGATAATTTTGGAATTGCTTTGAAGCCGTTTCACTAATTCATCCGTATTATCAGTACTATCTACAGCCCCTGGTTCAAACGCTTCGTATTCCGATTGAGTCTGGGTATCAAGGTCGTGTCGATCAACAACAAACATAACCTTATCCACATCGTCCAATTCTGACACAAGTTGTGCTGCCTTGAACGATGTCAATGTCTTTCCTGCACCTGTTGTATGCCAGATATAACCGTTGTCATTGGAGTTTTGCACCCTGTCCAAAATCTTTTCTACGGCATAGAACTGATATGGGCGAAGCACCATCAGGCATTTGTCACCCTCATGAAGCACAATGTATTTGCCGATGATTTTTCCAAGCGTGCATTTTTCCAAAAAGAATGCAGCAAACATATCCAATTCATTGAATGGATGATTTTGAACATCAGTCCAATTGAATGTAAACTTGTAGCCGCTATTTGGATTATTGGCAAAATAACGGGTATTGACACCATTTGAGATGACAAACAACTGAATATAGTCAAACAGTCCGTGGAATGAAGTTTTGTGATAACGCTGTATTTGGTTGTATGCCTGTTTCAGTTCAACGCCACGACGTTTCAATTCAATCTGTACCAAAGGCAAGCCATTGATAAGGATTGTCACATCATAACGGCATTTCTTGCGTCCTTCCACAGTTATCTGATTTGAAACCTGAAACTCGTTTTGACACCACTGCTGTCTATTGAGAAATTCCACCCAAATCCTCTGTCCGTTTGTGGTATCAAGCGGATAGAGGTCACGAAGCTTCTTCGCCTTTTCAAAGCGGGTGCCACCTTCAAGGTAGATTAGAATTTTCTCAAACTCCTCTGCTGTAAACTCAGTACGCCCATGTTCCTCCAATCTTTTGCGGTTGTGAATTTCCAACTGCCGCTTGAAATTAGCACAAAGATTATCCTCTTCTGCAATATGGACATATTCATAGTCCATTTGCTTAAGAGTGGCTATCAGTCCGGCTTCCAACGCCGCTTCGCTTTGTATTGACATATCCTTGCCTTATTATGAGTGGTTACTTTACTTTTATATTACTGTTCAGTATCTTTACATCCAATGCTTTTTCAATCTTGCACAGAGTTTCCAATGACAGATTCTCACGTCCTTTCAGTACTTTAGAGATGTATTGCTGAGAACAATTCATCTTCATAGCCAACGCCTTTTGAGTCATACCGAGCTGCTCCATTCGATTCGACATAATTGTTGCAATAGTCTGTGAATGCAACATCCACGCATCTACATCATCTGCGATAATATTTTCAGACTGTTCTAAAGACGTATCAATTTGTACTTCCATCACTGTATAATATCAGAATACCTTTGTCTTATCGCAGACAAAGGTACTATAAATAATCGAGAATCCACAACTTTCAGGTTGTTAGTTGGCTAAAACACAGATTTTTCACCCATACATAAAATCAATATACATTCACCACTTGATACAATTATTACAAAATAGTTAATATCTGTCGGATAAGTGAACAATGACAAAACATCTATATAGCTACATCCCCTCGTTTCTCTGCTTCTTTTATTGCTACAATATGATCGAATAAGGTGCTAAACTTCTCATAAAACTTTTCATCAATTTTCCCTTTTTTACAATCTTCCTCCAATTTACCTTTGAGACCATCTTTACTCTTTATTGTATCAAGAGAGGTAAATGACAAAATATATTTGCGAAATAATTGACATGTAAAATAGTCTTCAATATTAAAGTTCTCGATATTTTTTCTACGCGCATATGGAGGATAAAATGAGAACCACGTACGCTGATTCTTGCGAGCCTTACCAAAATTCTTAATATCCCATTTTATTTTTTTACCTAACGTACATGGTATAACTTGGTTCATACTTTTTACGCCTGCATCATCTCCATCAAATAAGGCAACAACTGTTTGTCCATCTTTTGGAGTAAATTTTTGTGCAAATGCTTTCACATTGGATGCTCCTCCACAAGGAATAAATTCAAATGACAAGCTTGTATATCTCCCATTTTTTTTGAAATACTTGAGTGCCGCAGATATAAATGTTTCATCGGTTGGACCTTCTACTATTAATATATCATCATGAGATGCAAGGAAAAGATTCTGTTTTTGAGAAGTCCAAATACCACTAGTTAATCTTTCAACTAGGTTAACAATGTCTTTATCAATAACCTTCGCCTTACCATTTTCATCCTTATCAAGCATAACGATTGCGCCTTTAGTTTTCTCTTCAAAAGAAGCGGTCAAGGTTGGCGAGTGTGATGTTATTATATTGCTACGATGGCTCATATGATCAAACATTTCTCTCAGTTCACTCTTCCTTGATATATGTATATGACTGTCAGGTTCATCCATTAATACCAATGTTTGTTCATCTGATATAGCCTCTAAGATGAATAGTATAACCATCATCTTCTTTTCTCCCTCACTTAAAAATGCAGACTCAATTCCGCCGTTAAATGAGATATTCAAAGTATCTATAACTTGGCTAGCGCCCATATACTTATTAAATAGCAGACGAGCGTCATCATCATTAGGATTGAATTTGGAAATATCATTAGATGATATGCTCGGGCTATCTCCAAATAAAGCACGAAGTTGACGGATGAATAATGTTATTTGATTCTCCCTTCTCCATTTACTTAGCTTTGCTGTATTGAAATTCAAATCAATGGAATCCAAATTACCTGAAGCTATTCCCAATTTTTCTTGAAGGAACTTATCAAATGCAATATTAACATCTCGTGTTGCAAGCATACATAATAATATGTATTTCCACATAGTTCTATCAATGTATATCATAGATAAAACATTGGGAGCTTCAGCTGTACGCACACTTTCTAAATACTCTTCATTCGCTTTTTTATAGTAGTTATCCCACATTCGAGTGTCTTCACCGCTGTAGTTACATACTATTCGATTGGGATAAATCATATCCACATCAGTTACTACAACATCATCTTTTTGGTACTCGGTAGTAGATGTAGCTTTATCATGCTTTACCCGATATGTAATATCGTTGACTTCGTAACGTAACACAAAGCTGAACATGAAATCAGTTGAATGGCTTAATAATGTTGAAAAAACACTACTTAATGCTTCTAATATATTCGTTTTACCAGTGCCATTGTTGCCTATAATCACATATGTATCATTGGTCGAATCAAAACGTAAATTTAAGCCTTCAAGGTTTCTAAACTCAGAAATAATTTTCAGTGCTAGTAGCTTCATATTATGAGAAAATCTTGTTGTTGAAGTATTCTATATTTTTTTGCATCTGTTCTTCCAAAGATTTTTGAGTTTCTCTAATCTCTAAAATCTTTGCTAAGAGGTTACGTTGCTCATCAATTGACGGTAAAGCTATTAACGTGTTTTCAAATACTTTCTGAGACAATCTTCTTCTTCCTGTAGTTCCACTACTTGAAATAGAGAACTGATTCAAAATAGCATCATTAGTTAATACTAACTCTAAATATTCAGGAAGTATTTGTGTCGTATCAATATCATATACCAAAAAATCCGGAGTAACAATAGCCCCTTCGAGAGATGAGTCCACAATACCAAAAGCCGCACTTTTGCCATCTATCTTTGAAATAATAAATTGGCCACCTTTTACTCTAGTTTGACGTTTGGTACCAATTAGAGCACCTATAACGGTATCACGTTCCTGAATGCCTTTATTGAATAGTTTTACTGTTAATCGAGTGTATTCAATATTAGGTTCAACGCAAATAACATCTTTACTTAATGACACGACATTTCCAATCCTTACTTTCTTATATAAAGGATTATAGTTAACACTAGTTGTGTCAAAAATAGACTTAACACTCCAGCTAGATAAATCTGAACGATTTACTATTTTTGTATATATCATATTTGACTGAACTTCTCCACTTAGCCAAGAAGCAACTTCTTTAGCTGCTATCGGCAATTCTTCGTTGTTTGAAGGTAATCCTGTAGAAGAAATTCCGGCATCATTTACTTTGGTAACAGATAACAAATAGTCCTTTTCTGGTATCTCACCATCCATGAACTTCTCAATAAAGACAAGACTCGGTTTTATATTTGCACCAGATGACAAAAACACATCGGCTGGGATTGATGTAATGTTGAGTATTTTAGCACGTGATTCTATAAACTTACGAACACGGTCTAATGCAGGATTATCCAACACTCCTTCAGGTAACACAACACCTGCGCGTTTCCCCGGCTTTAGCAAATTTATACAACGTTCAATGAATAAGATTTCTGTGCTATTGTTATTAATTTGATATAGTTCTAATATACGCTTTCCGATTTTCTTGTCTTTTCCTATTTCTTGTGCATACTCTTTAATAGGAGTGTATACTTTACTAATGTATTCACTACCAAACAACTCCTCATATAAAGATCTTTCCCTATCAGTAGGGATGTCAGAACTGGTAATACGCATGTCTTTTTCTACATGAGCTCCGAAGGGTGGGTTTATAAGAATCACGTCAAAGTTATTGTCATAAACACCTCCAACATTAATGAGACCATCGTGTAGATAGACTCCCACATGCCCATCACCATGCATAATCATATTCATTTTTGAAGTACGGGCCATACGAGCATTGGCATCCACTCCAAAGAAATAGTCATGACAAAGTTTGTGATAACGACTGCCTTCTTTTGTCTTATCACATTCACTTAGCAAAGTGTTAATGTTATATTGTTTTTCAGTATCGGAAAGACTCTGATTATCCATCAAAATAGTAATCTGTTTATGGATGTCTTGATCTATCTGATTCTGTACATGTTCAAATGCTTTTATAAGGAATCCGCCACTTCCACAGCATGGGTCACATACTTTATCGCCTTCCTTTACATTAAGTACTTCGACCATATAATTTACTATGGTCCTAGGAGTGAAAAACTGTCCTAACTCTCCTCTGAATGTTTTACCCAAGAATAGTTCGAATGCAATTCCCTTTATGTCGTCAGAGGTGTCATATAGCTCAACACTACTTAATTCCTCCAAGATAAGCAAGAAACTTTCTCTACGAATTCTTATTTTATCTTCTGAATCAAAAAGGCCGTCTGTCGAATATGTTTCCTTAACTTCATTAAACAAATGTTGGATGTAATCAACTTCACCATTGTAAGATAACTCATCTTTTATGAACTTATCTCTACAATAAACAAGTTCCTCCTTTGCGTCACGTTCATATAGCATTTTTATGAATAAGATTTTACTTATCTCATCAAATGCAGCTTCTGGAGAAAGCTTATCAACATTACGTATGATGTTATGACAGCGAGTTAAGGTTTTCAAAAATTTGTCTTTTGAATACCCTCGCACCTTATTAACGAATGACGTAAGATTCTGGTCAGAAACAATATCTAAGGCCGTAGGAAAGTCGCTAATACGCTCTATTTTTAGAGGCCTAGCATTTCTATCAATATAAAAAACTTTTGTTTCCTTAAGATTATGAGCAACATAAAATGCCATATCATTAAGAACAGCATGCTTATATTGCTCAAAATAATCTTCTGCCTTAATTTTTATATGCTCGGTCTTACATGCAACAAGAACATAAATATCAGGGGCTAGTCCAGATTTCCTGTCGTCTGGACTACGCCATATTGCGATATCTGCAACCAATGTTGGAGATACCTTTACATCAAATTCCATCTGCTCTGGCAGATACCCATAAGAATCTACCAAACGTTGAAAAAAAGTTTCTGCCAACTCCTTCTTGCTATGATTAATATCTGTTATCATTAAATACAATAATCGTTATATTTACAGAGCGTTAACTTTATGGTAAAACGCACCCAATTAACTGCAAAATTACGAAAACTTTGCGGCATATGCAACCTGAAAAGTTTATTTCTTTATCCACTCTCCATATGACTATTTATCAGTGCAACATTTGTCAACTAGAACAAGGCAAAGAAGATGGCACATTACGAATCAATATACCTACACAACACTATTAACCTATAAAACACTGAAAAATAAGAATATATTTTGCAGCA
>ERZ870047.50-NODE-50-length-17974-cov-4.928144_pt1 | contig 17974 bp, 10 predicted proteins | sample MGYA00521268_ERZ870047 | MGnify/ENA primary metagenome ERZ870047 (study PRJEB32232, sample SAMN07284960) | human gut metagenome | biome: human-associated habitat; material: feces | host: Homo sapiens | place: Tanzania | collected 2014-01-26 ... | reverse complement strand
CTTGCATGACGGCTCCGGAGACGGCTCCGAGACTATCTTCACGTCCGAGATTGTCACCCTCGGCAGATTGATCCTTGACATGATCTCGTTGATCCTTTCGCTTTCGGACATTTTTGTCAGGCTGTGCAGATCCTCCCAAAAAGCCATCCGCGCATAGTCATTCATCCCGACCTTCGCGCTTCCGTCCGCATTCAGGTTCACTGTGATCCCCCTTGAATCCAGATTCGCGCCGTCAGGAGCCTTCGGGAGCCTTGTGACATAGGAACTGTCCTTTTTGACAACCAGGGCATGGTTGCCGGCTATCTTCGGATGGACATAACCTAATGGAACATCTGGGTTTGTACATTCTATCCAAAGTGTGTCCTTCGCCATCGGCACGGCCACGATGGCATGGTTGGAGGTTCCCAGAGAAGGAAAGTCGGGAATAAGTCTGTCTTCTCCCATGTTGAGGATCACGTAGCAGGACTCTATCCCGCAGCATTTCAGCATGGTCTGCATGTAGAACGACAGGGCCTTGCAGTCCCCGAACTTGTTCTGGAAGACCTTTTCCGGACCAATCGGCCTAAGTCCGCCGAGGCCAAGCTGGATGCTGACGTAGCGGGTGGTCTTGCCGAGATATTCATAGATCCTCCGGATTCTCTCAAGGTCATTAGTGGCGCCTTCCGTTATCTCTGTGACCTTGGTTTGGAGGTCGGCTGGAGGGTTGGCCATCCCGTCCGTAAGGGAAAGCAGCCAGTTACCGACGGCTTTCCAATCAGAGTTGGAACCATCTTTCTTCTCGTAAGAGAACTCGTCCGGAGAGAATAGGACGATAGGCATTCTGTCGGCCAATGGAGTCGAGTACCTCTCTGCTTCAAGAGCCGGGACAGGCCCGGTTCTCCAGACATAAACCTCGCCATCCTTGGTCGTGGTGCGCTCAGGAGTGACATCCTGCAAGTTTAATTGCTTGTAGTTGAATTTGGTGCCTTGCGGCACTTCAAGCCTGTAGCTTGACTCCATTGCCATGACACCCTCTCCGAGCTGGAGCGGGACAAATGGATCATAGCCCAAAACCGCGTCAGTGTATTGCTTCTCGAAAGTGTAGGTTACTTTCGCCGGATAGTGGACAATGTTCGGGGAATAGTACCAGGTCGCGTAGCTGTCAGCCAGGCCGTCGGAATATTCAGTGAATCTCAAGTCTGACTTTTTGATTTTTGTGACCTTTCCTGTGGCGTCCTTTATCTCTCCGGAGAATGATTTGAGCTTTGTGCTTCCGTTGTTCACCGAACAGGAAAACGCCGCGCGTCTCTTTCCTTTCTCCGTGACCATGAACTCGATCGTGTGCCTGTAGCTGGCGTGTGTCTTGTCCGTTACCGTGAATGTCGCGTCGTTCCTCAGGATGACGGCGTCGGCTGTCATCTGCCGGGCGTGTGCCGACAGCGGGCAGCAGACGGATAGAATAAGCAGGAGGCGTCTCATCTAATTCACTTTTTTCAGGACTATCCTGGATTTGGACAACTCGGCGATCTTGCCGAACAACTGGTTCAGGTCGGAATACTCCTCGACACTGAAAATGACTCTGTTGATGTTGAGCGTAAGGCGTGTCATCAGATTGTTGCCTACCATTTTATGAAAGAATGTGAATTGGACGTCGCCGCCGCATCCGGTGTAGTTGCATGCACCAGGGATCTCATCCACGGTGTACCCGTCAGGAATGGCGAGAGTGAGTTGCAAGGAATTGTTCTCGATTGTCTCGAACTCCACAGGAAGCTTCCTGATCTGGTCGCTGAATGGGTTGGAGGTCATGAATGGAACGAGCGTAGGTCGGATGTAGATGAGGTTTCCGGCCTTGTCAGGATTCTTCCGGAAGTGGACGGTCTCGACAACCCGGGCCGTGCCCACACCGGAAAACGTGCAGCTGTCCACCTGTACTCCGGAGTCCTTAGCAACCTTTTCGATGAATTCCTCTTCGGATTTCGCACTGTCGTGCTGGTGATTGAACGTGTAGGCTTTCTGGTTTGTCAGCATACGGTTGAATCTGCCGTTGATGTCACCATTCTCTTCCACGGTCGCCATGATCATCATCTGGTCGGAGTTCCTGACCAGCGCCGAAAGATCCGCCCAGCCTTCGTCTCCATCGACTTTATAGACTCTGGCCTTGTCCACAAGAAGCTCCGGAGACAGGACATTGAGATCGGAATCCTTGTCGGTGGCGTCCATGTAGTAATGGTTGCCCTCCGAATCCGACGCGCGTACAATGAAGGAACTTATCTTCTGGAGTGACGGGAAAAATGGCAGTCTCCCTTCGAATCTTGGCTTGAGAAGAATGAGTTGGTTCTTGAATCCGCAGTCTTTAAGCGCGATGGACAGGACGTTGTTGATGTCCGCCATGCTGCCGGACCCTTTCTTGACCACGCTGGCAGGGGAGTCGGGAATCAGGTAGGCCTTTCCGTTGAATCTTATTCTCCCGCTGACAAGCTTGAGGACCTCCCGCATCTTGGCAGTCTCGGTGATGTCCTTTGCCCTTATGGCCGCGACCTCCTCCTTGAACGGATTCCGGGAACTCTGATAGTAACCCAGATTTGTTTTCTCCAGAGTCTCGTTGATGTTCTTCCAGTTGCTTGCGAAGTCCTCGTAGATCTTGGCTTCAGGGATGCTTATTCCTGTGATTTCCATGTCAAAACCGGCCAGATAATCATCGAGGCACCAGACCATCGGCTCGTCGCGCAGGGATGGAATGTTGTCATTGTGACAGTAGATGTGGTTCACACCGTATGTGAAGTTGCCAAGGGAGAACACCCTCGCGTCCTTCTCCTTTAACATGTTGAGGTAGTAGCCTCCTCTGGAATTCACTGAATAGCCGATGAACTCCGGAAGCCTTATGTCTACCATGGAATGCAGCACAGGATTCCTGTGCTGAATGGTGAAGTCGGATATTCCGACAATGGAGCCGACTTTCATGTTGTACTTGTACTCGATGACGCTGCCTTCCCTCACCTCGGGAAGTGAGAACTTGACTACCGAAAGGTTCTCGGAGAGTTTTTCGGTAAAGATGTTCTGTTTCGGCATCGGTGTCTTGACCAGTTTGCCGTTCACGATGTTATAGGTGTTCGCCGCCACTCCTGACACGCTTTCCGCTGAATTGGCCGACATGAAGGGAATCTCCACGTCCGCTAGGTCAAGGGCGTTCTTGCTGAAGATCTTGATCCGGACGTAGACGTTGTAGTCGTAGCGGAAGTCGTTCATGAAAGCCAGATCCCTTTTGTCGTAGATGTAAAGGGCTTCAGCCTCCGGATCCTTGTCGTACGAGGTCATGGCGGCTTCCCATTCGGAGACCTTCCCGAACTTGTCTGTCAGGTTTTGGGCCGGAAGATGAACCGAAAGGATCGCGGTGAGGAGTATGAGCGTTAGTCTTTTCATGTCGTTGTGCTATTGATTATTTGTTATTCTTTTTTCAAATATTAGGAATATATTTTTCCAAATATAGGAATATATTCGGATGATGCAAACTTGCCAGATATAATTTCCTAAAAAATCAGGCTGACCAGAGAGAGACTCTGGCCAGCCTGATGGATGTTGGACAAATTGTCGATTAGAGCTGAGGACCAGCCTTTACGAGAGCCTTGCCGGCCCTGTTGGACTCGTACTTCTTGAAGTTCTTGATGAACCTTGCGGCGAGATCCTTTGCCTTCTCCTCCCACTGTGAGGCGTCGGCGTAGGTGTCGCGAGGGTCGAGGATGTGGGTGTCAACACCTTCGAGCTTTGTAGGAACCACGAAGTTGAAGTAAGGGATGGTCTTGGTAGGAGCCGAGTCGATGCTATGGTTGAGGATAGCGTCGATGATTCCGCGGGTGTCGCGGATGGAGATTCTCTTGCCTGTTCCGTTCCAGCCAGTGTTCACGAGGTAAGCCTTGGCACCGCTCTTCTTCATCTTCTTGACGAGTTCCTCGGCGTACTTTGTAGGGTGAAGCTCAAGGAATGCCTGTCCGAAGCATGCGGAGAAGGTTGGGGTAGGCTCGGTGATACCACGCTCTGTTCCGGCCAGTTTGGCGGTGAAGCCTGAGAGGAAGTAGTACTTGGTCTGCTCAGGATCAAGGATGGAAACCGGAGGAAGGACACCGAAGGCGTCGGCTGAGAGGAAGATGACCTGCTTTGCGGCAGGACCCTGTGACTCAGGACGTACGATGTTGTTGATGTGGTAGATAGGGTAGGACACACGGGTGTTCTCGGTCACGCTCTTGTCGTTGAAGTCGATCTTGCCCTGTGCGTCTACGGTCACGTTCTCAAGAAGGGCGTCGCGGCGGATGGCGTTGTAGATGTCCGGTTCAGACTCCTTGTCGAGTTTGATGACCTTGGCGTAGCAGCCGCCCTCGAAGTTGAACACACCCTTGTTGTCCCAGCCGTGCTCGTCGTCGCCGATGAGCTTACGCTTAGGATCGGTGGAGAGGGTTGTCTTGCCGGTTCCGGAGAGACCGAAGAAGATGGCGGTGTTCTCGCCGTTCATGTCGGTGTTGGCCGAGCAGTGCATGGCTGCGATGCCCTTAAGAGGGAGGTAGTAGTTCATCATGGAGAACATACCCTTCTTCATCTCGCCGCCGTACCAGGTGTTGAGGATAACCTGCTCCTTGCTGCTTACGTTGAAGGCGACGCAGGTGTCGCTGCGGAGTCCGAGCTCCTCGAAGTTGGCGACCTTGGCCTTTGAAGCGCAGTAAACCACGAAATCAGGCTCCTGGTCGAACTCTTCCTGGTTCTTCGGACGGATGAACATGTTGGTCACGAAGTGTGCCTGCCATGCCACCTCCATGATGAAGCGTACCTTCATGCGGGTGTCCTTGTGGGTTCCGCAGAAGCCATCGACAACGAAAAGCCTCTTTCCGGAGAGCTCCTGCTGGGCGGTCTTCTTCACAACCTTCCAAACCTTCTCGGACATCGGGTGGTTGTCGTTAGGGTACTCAGGGGTGTTCCACCAAACAGTGTCCTTTGAGTTCTTGTCCATAACGATGTACTTGTCCTTAGGAGAACGTCCGGTGTAGATGCCGGTCATCACGTTGATGGCTCCGAGCTCGGTCACCTGACCTTTCTCATAGCCCTCAAGCTCAGGCTTTGTCTCCTCGTTGTAGAGAACTTCGTAAGTCGGATTGTAAAGGACTTCCTTCACGCTCTTGATTCCGTACTTGCTTAAATCCATCTTAGGCATAGTAAAATGTGTTTTTATAAAGTTAAACTTATTCCCTAATCAGTTCTTAAAAACAATCTGCCGCAAATTTTCGCCGAATCAGCGGCAACGTATTTTAGAACCCTTACAAAAGGCGCGGCAAATTTAAGGAATTTTTATCCATTACTCAAATGAGTAAGCGATTAATTTCGTACATTTGCTTCGCCGGCAGTGCTTCACTGCAAATAGTTTGCCAACAAAATGCGCAAAAGGTTGAGATAAAACGGTTTAACGATTTTTGAACATGTCGCCGTCAGAAGTGTTGAAAGAATATTGGGGCTACGATGGCTTCCGTCCGATGCAGGAGGAGATCATCACGGCCGCGTTGGAGGGAAAGGATGTGTTGGCCATCATGCCTACGGGTGGCGGCAAGTCAATCTGTTTCCAGGTTCCTGGTTTGATGAGGGACGGTATCACACTGGTTGTCACTCCGCTCATCGCCCTCATGAAGGATCAGGTCCAGAATCTGAACGACAGGGGAGTGAGAGCCCTTGCGATCCATGCCGGAATGAGCCGCCACGAGGTGGATCTGGCTCTGAACAACGCGGCCTACGGGGACTACAAATTTCTCTATCTGTCTCCGGAAAGGCTTGGAACGCAACTGTTCAGGTCGTATATTGACGTTTTGGACGTAAGCTTCATTGTTGTTGATGAGGCTCACTGCATCTCCCAGTGGGGCTACGATTTCCGTCCGGATTACCTGCGCATAGGCGAGCTCCGCGAGAGGATCGACGCGCCTGTCATCGCCCTCACGGCGACCGCCACTCCACCGGTGGCGCAGGACATCATGGAGCGTCTCGGCTTCAGGGAGAAACTCTTGCTCAAGAGCGGCTTCGAGAGGCCGAACCTCAGCTACATCGTCCGGCACGTGGAGGACAAATGCTCACAGATACTTAACATCTGTAACGGTGTGCCGGGGACGGGAATAGTCTATGCCCGCAACCGGCGCAAATGCGAGGAACTTTCGGCGTTCCTGAAGGCTCAGGGAGTCTCGGCCTCGTTCTACCACGCCGGCCTCGGCGGACAGGCGAGGGCGGAGCGGCAGGCGGCCTGGAAGAGCGGCGCGGTCAGGGTGATGGTGTGCACGAACGCCTTCGGCATGGGGATCGACAAGCCGGACGTGCGCTTCGTTGTCCACTACGACCTTCCGGAGAGTCCGGAGGCGTACTTCCAGGAGGCCGGGCGCGCGGGGCGCGACGGGAAGCGGTCCTATGCAGTCCAGCTTTGGAACGGCGTGGACGTGCGGAGGGCGAGGCAGATCGAGGATGTCTCGTTCCCTTCCCTTGAATATGTCGAGGACATCTACCAGAAACTCCACGCTTTCTTCGAGATCCCCTATGACGCGGGAATAGGCCGCCAGCTGAAGTTCAGGATCGAGGATTTCTGCAAGCGTTTCTCGTTGCAGAGGTCGCCGGTGTTCCATGCGCTGAGGTACCTTGAGCGGACAGGACACCTGACATATTCAGAGGAGATAGACATCCCGACGAAGGTGAGGATCAATGTTGAGCGTAAGGCGCTCTATGACATCGAGCTGGCCGATCGACGGCAGGCTGCCGCGCTGGAGGCGCTGATGCGGAGCTACACGGGAATATTCTCCTTTCTCCAGCGGATTGACGAGGAATATGTCGCCCGCCGCGCCGGTCAGACGGTTCCGCAGCTCCGGCAGTCGCTCTACGGTCTGTCGCTGGCTCATGTGATAAGCTATGTGCCTGCCGATCATGCCGATGTGGTGTTCCTGCACCACGACCGCCTGCGCCCCGGCAACGTCAACCTGATGCCGTCCCGCTATGCGATGCTCAGGGAGAGTTTCCATGCGCGCGCGGAGGCGATGCTTGAATATGTCAGCGAGACCTCCGAGTGCCGTTCCCGCTACCTTCTCCGCTATTTCGGCCAGACCGAGGCCGCCGACTGCGGCACCTGCGACGTGTGCCGCGCCCGCCGCGCCGCCGTTCCCGCGAGGACACTTCAGCAGATGACGAGGCGCAAGCTTATTGAATATATTGATGAAAAGGATGGTGAATATTCCCTTGAGGAAATCGTCGCCGAATTTGGCAATCCTTCCGGAAACCATTCGCCGGACTATCTCGACATTCTCCGCCAACTCATTGACAATGGCGACGTTCCGATGTATAGATCTTGAAACATAACCAATAGTTGTTTCAACTCATAAAGTGTCAGAATGATCCTTTCATCGGCTGCGGGGATGCGGAATGAAAGTGTCAGGCGTGGAAATATTCTTGTTTATTAGAATTCTTTTCGTATTTTTACGAGACTATAATTTTATGAGTTATGAAGAGATTATTTATCCTATTGGCTTTATTAACCAGCAGCTTGTTCACCTTCGCTCAGACGAACAGGAACAAGGTGAATCTTAGTGACAAGGAACTTGTCAATTTCTTATGGGGTTTCGCCCAGGCCCATCCGGATGGTTTCACGATCGGAATCGACACCTTTGACCAACCGAGGGAAGGTATTGTGGTCTCTTACGCGGCCACGCAAAACAGCTTCGACAAGAAGAGTCTGCCGGCGGTCATCAAGCATGCCCGCGAGCATGAGGGCTTTGTGGGCGGATGGTACAATCCCGAGAACAAGAAGTATTATTTCGACAGCAACAGGATATTCCCGGAGGACAGTCTGGCCGCCGCTGTGAAGTTCGCCCGCGAGAACGGACAGCACACGGTGTACATTTGCTCGAAGGACATCAATGTCAAGTCGAACTACGACATGCCGGAGAACCGCATCATCTACGACTGCGACATGGGCAGCTCTACCGATGACCTCTTCGCGCTGATGATGCTCTACCGCTACATGGACATGGGGCGCTGCAACCTTCTGGGCGTGATGATCGACCGTATGGGGGCCGCCAACGCCGACGCGGTGGACGCGCTGAACAACTTCTACGGCTATCCTGACATTCCGATCGGGCTTGAGCGCTCCGGCATCGAGCGTCCGGTGGTGTTCATCTCCTACCACAATTTCCCTTACGCACGCGACACCGAGGCCAGACCTCTTTTCAAGCAGACCGTAAAGAGTACGGATGACTACATGGATGGCTACAAGCTGTACCGTAAGATACTGGCGGCGCAGCCTGACAGCTCGGTGAAGATCTGTTCAGTGGGCTTCGTGACCACGCTCGCGCGCCTGCTCGAGTCCGGACCGGACGAGTTCTCACCGCTCACAGGTGTGGAGCTTGTGGCGAAGAAGGTGACCGATGTCTATGCGATGGGCGGTGTGTTCGGCGAGGCTGTCGAGCCTGACTACAACTTCACCCAGGCCATCGACTATTCCCTCCGGTTCTTCAAGCTGCTGCCTAAGTCGGTCAACGTGATCTTCTCTCCTGGCGAGGTCGGCGACCCGTTGGACTACAAGCCGGAGGTCGTGCTGCAGGACATCAGCTGGACAGACTCCCATCCGATCAAGTGGATCTATAAGTTCACGCAGTGCGACACGGGCCAGAAGATGTGGGATCCGCTCGCCGTCATCAACGCGGTTGAGGGCGACAGCGCGTTCTACATGTCGGAGCGCGGCTGGGTCGAGCTGACACCTAAGGGCGAGACCATCTTCACGCCGGATCCTAACGGCAACTGCCGCTACCAGAAGCCGGGCGACGCTAAGTGGAACGATCTGATTCTGAAATATATCCGATTAATGAATATTCAGCATTAGTCTCGTTTACGAGTCATTTACGAGCCAGCCCGGATGCGGGGATCCTATTCGATAGTGAGTCCATCGTAGGCCGGGCTGACTATTGAGTGTATGTGTCGCAGGCGGCAAAGATCCTCAAGGTCTTTGGCGAACTGTCCGTGGCGTGGGAAGGTGTGTGACAGGTGGGTGAGCCACGTGTGTTCGGCGCCGATGCGGTCAGCAAGCGAAAGGGCCTCGTCGAGACTGAAATGCGAGTGGTGCTTCTTGTAGCCTACCGTGTTGAGAGTCACGTGCCTGAGACCCTTTAACTTTTCAAACTCACTCTCCGGGATGAAGCTCATGTCGGTGATGTAGGCGATGTCCCCGAAGCGGAATCCGAGCACCGGGAGCCTGTCGTGGAGTCCCCGGATCGGGATGATCTCCACGCCGCCCGTCGATGCGGCCATCGATGCGGGATCCGCCTTGTCGATGATGTCCTCCAGTTTCCGGCCGGTTGGAATCAGCCTTCCGTCCGGAGTCTTGTAATGGTAGCCGACATCGTGCACCCAGACCAGCTCCATGTCCTTTGCGTTCGGATAGACCAGAAACGGATTCTCGTCAATGACATGCAGATGCCACTCCGGCGCTCCGGGGTATTTCGGGAAGGCGAAGACGTAGGGATATTCCTTGATAAGATCGTCGAGGACGTTCCGCTCGCAATAGATCTCGGCGGCGCGCTTGTCGATGTAGTTGAGCGAGCGCACGTCATCAAGGCCTCCAGTGTGGTCCTTGTGGTTGTGTGTCAGCAGGATGGCGTCAAGGTGGCAGAGATCATGGGCGAGCATCTGCATCCTGAAGTCCGGCCCGGCGTCCACGAGGATGCCAAGCCCCTCATATTCAACGAACACGGATGAGCGGAACCGCTTGTCCCTTGTGTCCGGTGATGTGCACACATCGCACTTGCAGCCGATGATCGGTACCCCCTGCGAGGTGCCGGTGCCTAAGAATGTCAGTCTTGCCTTGCGCATATAATTATTCTTGTTTCCGTAAAATAATCTTGGAATATTGTTCTATTGTTTTATAAACCCGTGTTATATAAACCGGATCGCCTGTCAGATCGTGATGTCCTCCACCATATTCACAAGCACCGGGTCGTAAGGTCTCTCAACGCGGATGTAGTTGCCGGTGTAGCCGCCCATCATCCCGTCCCTCTCGTCGGATTCCCACAGCACCTGCGAGCGTCGGCCCCTGTTCCTTTCCACGAACGCCGTGTGCAGCCCGCCGCACAGCGCCTCCAGCCTTGCCACCCTTTCCGTCTTGACGGCATCCTTGACCTGATCCTTCCACCCGGCGGCGACGGTTCCGGGGCGGCGGGAATAGGGGAACACGTGGATGAACGCCGGTCTGACGCGGTCCTTGAGGAATGAATATGTCTCCTCGAACAGTTCCTCTGTCTCTCCGGGCAGTCCGGCGATGACATCTATCCCGAAGAACACGAAGGGTTTGTCGTCCTGCCCGGCCTTAGGATCCATCCTGGAGCGGATGTAGTCGATCCTGTCGGCGAAGAATTCCGTCGTGTAGCGGCGGCCCACCCTTTTGAGGATCGTGTCCGACCCTGACTGTAAAGGAATATGGAAGTGTGGCTGGAATTTGGTGCCGGAGGCTATCCAGTCCACGATGTCCTCCGTTATGAGATTCGGCTCGATTGACGAGATCCTGTAGCGTTCGATGCCTTCCACGTCGTTGAGGCGTTTCAGCAGATCGAGGAAACTCTCGCCGGTCGTCCTGCCGAAGTCCCCGGTGTTGACACCGGTGATGACGATCTCCTTGATTCCGGAAGCGGCTATCCTTCCGGCCTGCCCTATGATCTCGGAGATCGGGATATTCCTTGAGTTTCCTCTTGCGTAAGGCACTGTGCAGTAGGCGCAGAAGTTGTTGCATCCGTCCTGCACCTTGAGGAACGACCTCGTCCTTTCCTCCGACGAGAACGCCGCCATCGTCTCCTTCGAGATCTCCTTGTATTCCGCCGCGCTCATCGGTTCCAGATCAGAAGAACCATTCATCGATGGCAGGGGCTGTTCAAGGACGGTATTGATGTCAATTGCTTCATTGGTTTGTGAACCATGATGAGTCACAGTCTTGGTGGCCGTGGAGGCGGCGGTGATGGCATTGCCAGCCCCGTGGCCGCCCGTGGCCTCGTGAACGGGTGGACCGCCGCAGGCGGGACGGGATGGAGCGCGAAGCGCGGAAGGGCTGGCTGTGCCATCACTGCCGCTGTTTAGTATCAGTTCCATTGTGTCAGGAACCACACGGGACTTCTCCTTGGCGCCGAACACAAGCGACACACCGTCTATGGCCAGCAGATCGTTCCGGCGGAGCTCGGCGTAGCAGCCTGTGACGATGATCCTGGCTCCGGGGGAGACCCTGTGCATCTTCCGGATCACATTGCGGCACTTCTTCTCGGCCCTCTCCGTGACAGAGCAGGTGTTGATCAGGTAGACATCAGCCTGCTCCTCCCACGGGACGACCTCAAGGCCGTTCGCCGTGAAACCTCTCTCGTAAGTCGATGTCTCGGCGTAGTTGAGCTTGCAGCCGAGTGTCAGAAACGCTATCCTCATCCTAAAACCTCCAGATTGGATCGCCATAAGTCACGGTGACACGGGACCAGGCGCACGGCCCGTTCACCGGCGGATTCATCTTTGAAACCCTTATCTTGATGAAAAGGAAGTCCTTGAACTCCTTACGGACGGCGTCCAGTATCCTGCCGGCGACATTCTCAAGCAGGTTGGACGGCACCGCCATCTGCTCCGCCACTATGTCGTAGATCCTCCCATAGTCAGCCGTCTCCCTAAGGTCGTCGGTCTTCACAGCCTTCTTCAACTCCGTCTCGGCGTGGAAGTCAACCAGAAACGTGTTGCCCTCCCGCCGTTCTTTCTCCAGACAGCCGTGAAAGGCGTGGAATTCCATCCCTTCAAGTTCAATTATACCGTCGTAGTCCATGTTCAAGATCCTTTGGTTTAAACATCTGCGAAGTTAGGCATAAAACTGTAAAAAATGCGTCTTGCGGAACGAGACGGGTGTCGTTTTTTCTGAAAATATGGCAAAAGAGACGCAAAAAGCCTCTTTTGCCATATTGCTTATGGATTCTTTTCGCCATATTTGCAGGTGATAGATTTGAGCGTTGGCCGGACAAAGGCACGCCTTGACACAGACCTGATTATTTTACAGAACCAAATTATTAAAACTATCATGAAATCTTATTTTAGAATCCTGTCGGCATTGTCTGCAGTCGCTGCCGTCATCGCGTTCTCCGGATGCGGTGGAAAAGAGCAAGAACAGCCAAAGCCTGACCCGGTAAAGGTAAGCGGTGTGTCGATCGACAAGCCTACCCTTAGCATGACTGAGGGTGAAACCGCTAATCTAACAGCTATCGTTATGCCGGAGAATGCCACCAACAAGGCCGTGGCGTGGAAGAGCGGCAATTCCGGCGTGGCCGATGTTGACGCCAGCGGAAAAGTCACTGCCGTGAAAGCCGGCACCACCGACATCACTGTCACCACGGCGGACGGCGGCAAGACCGCTACCTGCAAGGTGACCGTGGCCTCCAAGGCCGTTCCTGCCACCGGACTTACCCTGAGCCTTTCGAGCGTCGCATTCGTCGAAGGACAGACGAAGTCCATCAATGCCACTGTCACGCCGTCCAACTCCACGGACGAGGTTGTCTGGCCGAGTCCTGCCCAGCTCACCTCCAACGGCGGAGGGTCGTACACCGCCAAGAAGGCTGACGACTCTGAGAGCTTCAATCTTGAAGTGAAAGCCGGTGCGGCGAGCGCGAAGGCCGGCGTGATGGTTTATCCGATGTGGTTTGTCCATTTTAGTAAGAACAAGTATGAGTTGGTACCTGATGGCTCCACGTATGAACTCGATAAAAACAAACAGATAGCTTGCTACTTCTCAAAGAAGAAGTCTTATGCCACTCATGAAGACCGAATCGATAGAGACATTCTCTCTGAGGGTGATTTCACCGTCACCTCCTCAAACAACAGCGTCGCCACTGTTAGAAAATCGACCGTTGGAGCCGGAGGCAGAATATACCACGGATTTGATGTGTCAGCTTTAAATGTAGGTAGTTCCACGATCACCGTCAAGATCGGCAATGTGTCCAGATCATTCAAGGTGACCGTGGCCGAGAAGACCGTTCCGGCGACGGGCATTACCCTAAAGCCTAAGGAGATCTCTTTTGTCGAGGGACAGACCAAGAGCCTGACGGCTACCGTCACACCTTCGAACTCCACTGATCAGGTCGTTTGGGCGAACAGAAATGAGGACTTGATAAATAACGGCGGCGGCTCCTATACGGCGAAGAAGCGTGATGGCTCGCTTGGTTTCTATCTGGAGGCCAAAGCCGGTTCCGCGACCGCACGGAGCTGGGTCTTCATTTATCCGATGTGGCTTGTAAATCATGAAGCAAAGACGATGATACCTTACGGATCTACGGAAAAGATCACTAAAGGCGGTGCGATAGCATGCTTCTTCTCAAAAAAGAACGGCAATGTCACATCAGAGAGTGATTACATCGGGAAAGACATCCTTTCTGGAACTGATTTCACCGTAAGCTCCTCAAACACAGGAGTTGCCTCTGTTGATTATGTGTCGACCATAGGCGGAAGATGCTCAGGATTCGCGGTATGGGCTGAGGCGGTGGGAACTTCCACGATCACCGTCAAGATAGGCAACGTGTCCAGATCGTTCAAGGTGACCGTGGTCGAGAAGACCGTGCCGGCGACGGGACTTGATGTCACCCCTCGGAATCTCACTTTTGTCGAGGGACAGACGAAGTCATTCAGTGCCGCCGTCACGCCGTCCAACTCCACGGACAACGTTGTCTGGCCGAACAGTTCCTACCTCACCTCCAACGGCGGAGGGACGTACACCGCCAATAAGCTTGGCTTTGACAACTATGTCGGCTTCGATCTCGATGTGAAAGCCGGCTCGGTGACCAAGAAGGCCGGTGTGATGGTCTATCCGATGTGGTTCGCCGAGTTACATGACAGGAAGTATACGTTGATACCTGATGGCTCCACGTATAAACTCGATAAAAACAAAAGTATAACTTGCTACTTCTCAAAGCGGAATTATTCTATCACTGATAATGACATAATCGATAAAGGCATCCTCCCTGCGAAGGATTTCACCGTCACCTCCTCAAACAACAGCGTCGCCACTGTTAGAAAAGAGACCATGGGAGGCGGAGAATGGAACGGATTCAGTGTGTCTGCTTTAAATGCAGGTCGTTCCAAGATCACCGTCAAGATAGGCAGCGTGTCCAGATCATTCGATGTGCTCGTGCAAGTCCCTGCGACGGGTATTACCCTGAATCCTACGAGCCTCTTTTTTGTCGAGGGACAGACGAAGTCATTCAGTGCCACCGTCACGCCGTCCAACTCCACGGACGAGGTTGTCTGGTCGGATCATTTCTTATTTGAAAACAAAGGTGGAGGCACGTACGCCGCCAACCGAGTTACCAGAATTAGAGATGAACAAATTACTGTGAAGGCCGGCTCGGTGAGCGTGAAGGCCGACGTTAGGGTCTGTCCGATGTATTTCTTCGGTTATTATACTAAAAAGTCGCACTACTCTTCGGCGAGTTCGGACAACGTAGTTCTCAAGAAAGGCGAGAAAGCGTACCTCTGCTTCTCAAAAACGGGGAAGTACAGAAGCACAGCTGACTTGGTCGAAAGATCAGTCCTGTCGCCAACTGAGATTCGCCTCTTTTATGTCGATGCGCTACTCAATGTGAGGGCCGTGACCTACGAAAACAAATACGTAGGAATCGAGATAGAAGCTCGGAAGGATGGTTATATGAAGGTTGATTTTAGTGAAACTGTCCATGTCAGAATCGGTAAAGCGGAAAAATATTTTACAGTGTTTGTGAAAACACCATAAATACTCTACTCGTTGACTTTATTCGGAAGGAGGGCATGCAATGGTATGCTCTCTTTTCTTGTTGGTGCCCCCTCCCGGCCAAATCGATCCGCTCCGGAGGCTTGCCCGGAAGCGTGCCCGGCGCGTGTTGGCCCCGTCCGCAAAATCTTCCGGCGGGGGCTGCGGAGATATTCAAATGAATTTGTACCTTTGTGTGCGATATGGCTAAAGGAAAACTTTATTTGATTCCCTCGCCGTTGGGGGAATATGATCCGGCCCGGGTCATTCCGGCTCCGGTGCTGGAGCGTCTGAGGTCGATTCGGAAATATGTTGTCGAAGAGGCCAGGACGGTGCGGCGCTATCTGTCAGCGGCGGGGCTTAGGGGACACATCGGCGAATTGGAACTCAGGGAGCTGAACGAGCACACTCAACCTTCAGAGGTCGAGAGTCTTCTGTCATTGTTTTCCGATCCGGACGGATCGCCGTCCGATGTCGGGCTGATCTCCGAGGCGGGGCTGCCGGCTGTGGCGGATCCGGGGGCTCGGCTGGTCGCGCTCTGCCATATTCATGGAATACAGGTCGTGCCGATGGTCGGGCCCTCGTCGCTGATGCTCGCGCTGATGGGGTCGGGGCTCAACGGTCAGTGTTTCGCGTTCTGCGGCTATCTGCCGTCCAAGACGGACGAGCGGCGCAAGGCCATCCGCGAGATCGAGCGGCGCTCCTCGCAGCTGAACCAGACGGAGATGTTCATAGAGACACCCTACCGCAACGATTCGATGATGGCTGATCTGCTGGCCGCGCTGCAGCCGAAGACCCGCCTTTGCATCGCCGCCGACATCACCATGCCGGACGAGACCATCATGACCCGGACGGTCAGGGAGTGGCAGAAGTCTCCGGTAGTGATCGGCAAACGGCCGTGCGTGTTCCTTATACTTGCTTAATTGACAGTTAGTGTGTTATTTTTAATAAGATGAAGAAGATTATCTCATTTGTTTTGCTGGCGGTGCTGATCGCCGCTCCGGCCAGAGCCGGGGTAAAGGCTCCGAATGATGAAAAGGTAAAGAACGTTATCCTGATAATCGGTGACGGAATGGGACTTGGAGCCGCTGCCGCCTGGATGGCGAACAACGATTTCGGGCCGACCTGCTTTGACCGCTCGCAGTTCGCGGCGATCGTCAAGACTTACTCTGCCAACAGCAAGACCACTGATTCCGCGGCGGCGGCCACGGCGATGGCGACCGGCCACAAGACCAACAACAGCATGCTCGGTATGCTTCCGGACAGCACCAAGCCGGCCAGCATCGCCCGGCTTGCGAAGGAAAAAGGCAAGTCTGTGGGGATAGTCGTCACATCGTACGTTCTGGACGCCACTCCGGGGGCGTTCTATGCCCATGTGGCCCGACGTGGAGAGAGAAAGAGCATCGCCGAGGATCTGATCGCATTCAGGCCTGACGTGATCGTGGGAGGAGGACGGAAGTATTTCACCGCGCCGAAATACACCGATGTCAACCTCGTGGAGAAGGCCAAGGACGCGGGCTTCACCTATGTCGGGTCCCCGGAGGAGTTCTACACCACTCAGGCCACTCCGATTCTGGGACTGTTTGATGACGGTCCGGAGATCGAGGCCACGCAGACGGATTCCGACCTGCTGACGGATCTGGCCGGACACACGCTTGAGATCATCGGCGCCAACAAGCATGGCTTCTTCGCGATGTTCGAAGGCTCGCTGATCGACCATGCCGCCCATGCCAACAACACCGAGGATGTGATCTGGAGAATGGAGGCGTTTGACAAACTGGTCAACAGCGCCTTCGACTATGCCGACGCGCACGAGGGAACGCTCGTGATCGTGACAGCCGACCATGAGACCGGCGGTGTCTCTCTGGTTCCGGGCAGCAAGGATTTCACTAAAGGGGAGAGCGGTCTCGGCGTGAAGTACTCGACAACAGGCCACACGGCGGCTCCGGTGGTGCTTTATTCCTATGGAGCGTCCGCCTGGAGATTCAGCGGAGTGATGGAGAACACGGACATATTCAAAAGAATCAAGAGTGTTTTGATAGACAAAAGATAGCCTTTATGAAAAAGACTTTTTTGATTGTGGTGACGCTGATGGCCCTCATGCCGTCGGCGTCAGCCATTTCCGGCCCCGGGGACATCATACCGGCCCCGGTAAAATACGTGACCTTCGGTGAGGGATATACCTTGAAAAAGGATGGGAGCGACATTCGGGTCCATCTGGCTGACAGGCGCTTCTCCAAGGAAATCAAGGGATTGAATATTCCGGAATTCGCGCGGGACGAGGCCTATAGGCTCACCGTCGGGAAAAAGGGGATCGACATCTTCGCCCTCACGGAAACCGGTGTCTACCGCGCCAGGACGAGCCTCGGGATGATGCTTGACAGGGATTCCACCCTGAGTCATTGCGAGATTCTTGACTACCCGCGATTCCGCCACAGAGGCCTGATGCTGGACATTTCCCGCAATTTTCGTGACAAGGACTTCATCCTTAAGCAGTTGGATGCGATGGCTGCGGTGAAGATGAGCACGCTCCACCTGCACCTGACCGACGACGCGGGGTGGCGGATCCAGATCGACGCCTATCCCGAGCTGACCCGGAAGGCGGCATGGCGGGTAGGGAAGACCTACGAGGAATGGGTTGCCGGAGGGAAGGAATATTCCTTGGAAGGCGCTTCGTTCGCATCGGGAGGCTACCTGACGAAGGCTGATGTCAGGGAGATTGTTGAATATGCCGCGGCCCGCCACATCGACATCATCCCGGAGATCGAGCTTCCGGGCCATTCCGGCGAGGTGCTGGCGGCCTATCCTGAGCTCTCCTGCCTCAGCCCGGACGGCACGGAACACCGCATCTCCGGCGACCTCTGCCCCGGAAAGGACGGGACTTTCGGGATGTTCGAGGCTATCCTTGACGAGGTGATCGGGATGTTCCCTTATGAATATGTCCACATAGGCGGCGACGAGGCCTCGAAGCGCAATTGGAAGGAGTGTCCTGACTGCCGCCGCAGGATGGAGGCCGAGGGCCTTAAGGATGTGGACGAGCTGCAAAGCTATCTGGTCAACAGGGTGACAAGGTTCCTTGAGTCCAGAGGCCGCCACGCCATCGGCTGGGACGAGATTCTGGACGGAGGACTCGCCGAAGGTGCCGCCGTGATGTCCTGGAGAGGCACGCAGGGCGGAATCACCGCCGCCGGTATGGGACACGATGTCGTGATG
>ERZ870047.49-NODE-49-length-18300-cov-5.738078_pt1 | contig 18300 bp, 13 predicted proteins | sample MGYA00521268_ERZ870047 | MGnify/ENA primary metagenome ERZ870047 (study PRJEB32232, sample SAMN07284960) | human gut metagenome | biome: human-associated habitat; material: feces | host: Homo sapiens | place: Tanzania | collected 2014-01-26 ... | reverse complement strand
CGAGGGCGAGATCATCGCTGACTCACTGGGCGAGGTGGCGCGTATCGGCGCGCTGTGCGAAAAAAAGGGCCAGCACCGGGCCATCGGCGTGCGGATAAACCCCGCCTTCGGCATGGGCGGCGCGGTGGGCGGTCCCAGCAAGTTCGGCATCAACGAGGAGGATCTGCCCCAGCTGCGCACGGCGCTGGAGGGGCTGCCCGTCACGGTCTGCGGCATCCACGTCCATCTGCGCTCCCAGAATCTGGACGCGGCCGTGCTGACCCGGTACTATGAGAACTGCTTCGCACTGGCGCTGCGGGTGCAGGAGGTGCTGGGCTGCACCGTGGAGTATATCAACTTCGGCGGCGGCGTGGGCATCGCCTACAACGAGGCGTCCCAGCAGCCGCTGGACTATGCCGCTCTGCGGCAGTGCGCCCAGCGTATCGCGGAGGAGAACCGCCGCACGCTGGGAGCCCGCCTGCTCATCGAGTCTGGCCGGTTCCTGACCTGTCAGGCCGGCACATACTTTATGCCGGTGGTGGACAAAAAGACCTCCCGGGGCGTGACCTACGTCATCGTGGAGAACTGTCTCAACGGCTTCCAGAAGCCCGCCATCGCGGCCATGCTGCGCCGTGCGGTGGGGCCGGATGCGGTGATCGCCCCCCAGGAGCCGCTGTTTACCCGGGAGGACGCCTGCACCGTCACGTCGCTGGGCGATCCCGCCCGCACGGAGACGGTGCATCTGGTGGGCAATCTCTGCTGCGCGCTGGATGTTTTGCAGGAGGGCTTTACCGGCCCGGCGCTGGAGATCGGTGATCTGGTGGCGGTGTCCAACGCCGGCGCCTACGCCTGCACCCTGTCTGTGCAGCGGTTTTCCAGTCACCGCCCGCCGGCGGAGCTGCTGGTGGACGGGGACGGAAATGTTCTGTGACAACGCAAAAGGGGAGCCGCGAGGCTCCCCTTTTTTCGTCCTGCGCCGCCGCCCTCGTCGACCTGCCCAGCAGAGCGTAAAAATAATTGTATAAGTTGACGAAAAAACCGACGGCAGCCGGGAATTTTCATACAAATCAATAAAATAGAGGTTGTCAGACCCCGGAATATAAGCTATAATCGGTACGTTGAGCTACTGTCCGCAGCCATGTGGGCGGCGGACTTCAAGAAAACGAAGGGAGTACATCACCACTATGACTGCTAATGACATTCGCAATATTGCACTGCTGGGCCACGGCGGCTCCGGCAAGACCTCTCTTGCTGAGCAGATGCTGTTTATGACCAAGGGCGTGGACCGTCTGGGCAAGACCGTCGACGGCAACACCACCTGCGACTACGACGCCGAGGAGATCAAGCGCCAGATCTCTATCTCTCTGGCATTTGCTCCCGTCATGTATAAGGGCAAGAAGATCAACGTCATGGACGCTCCCGGCAACTTCGATTTCTCCGGCGAGGCCGTCTGCGCCATTCGCGCCGCCGAGTGCGCCGTCATCGTGGGCAACGCCAAGGACGGTCTGTCCGTGGGTATGGAGCGTACCTGGAAGATGCTGGGCAAGAAGCCCCGCATGATGTTCATCAACCGCGTGGAGGAGGCCAACGCCGACTACGCCGCCTGCATCGACGTCATCAAGGGCAAGTTCGGCACCGCCATTGCCCCCATCGTTGCCACCAAGGCCGACGGCAACAAGGCTGTCACCGTTATCGTGGACCTGCTGCACAACAAGGCATACGACGCTAAGGGCGAGTGCGCCATCCCCGCCGACATGGCCGACGAGGTGGAGGCGCTCCGCGCCGAGCTGATGGAGGCCGCCGCCGGCGCCGACGAGGAGCTGATGGAGAAGTTCTTCGAGACCATGGAGCTGTCTGCCGAGGATATGGCCAAGGGTCTGAAGCTGGGCGTCCGCGAGGGCAGCGTCTGCCCCGTGCTGTGCGGCAGCGCCGCCACCGGCATGGGCGTGGAGATGCTGATGCAGACCATCGTGGATCTGGTGCCCGTCGCCACCGATATGCCCGCCGTGGCCGCTGAGGACGACGACGGCAACGCCATCGAGGTCGCCTACGATCCCAACGGCACCACCGCCGCCTTCGTGTTCAAGACCATCTCCGACCAGTACGGCAAGTTCTCCATGATCAAGGTCGTCCGCGGCAAGGTCACCAGCGATATGTCCCTGTACAACATGACCACCGGCAACACCGAGAAGCTGGGCCGTCTGTATGTCATGAAGGGCAAGAAGACCGAGGAGACCAAGGAGATCTGCTGCGGCGATATCGGTGCCATCGGCAAGATGGACAAGGTCAAGACCGGCGATACCCTGTGCGAGCCCAAGACCTATGTGAAGTTTGCGCCTCTGGCCTTCGCACCCGCCTGCTACGAGCGCGCCATCGCCCCCAAGACCAAGCAGGAGATCGAGAAGCTGGGTACCGGCCTGAACAAGCTGAACGAGGAGGATCCCACCTTCTCCGTCACCAACAACGCCGAGACCCACCAGACCGTGATCTCCGGCGCCGGCGATATCCAGATCGACGTGCTGTGCAGCAAGCTGAAGTCCCGCTTCGGCGTGGATTCCGAGCTGGATACCCCCCGTGTTGCCTACCGCGAGAAGATCCGCAGCACCGTCCGCAAGCAGGGCCGCTATAAGAAGCAGACCGGCGGCAGCGGTCAGTTCGGTGACGTTCACATCATCTTCGAGCCCCAGAGCGAGCAGGAGGATATGATCTTCGAGGAGAACGTGTTCGGTGGCTCCGTGCCCAAGAACTACTTCCCCGCCGTGGAAAAGGGCCTGCGCGAGAGCTGCCTGCACGGTGTGCTGGCCGGCTATCCCGTGGTGTTCCTGAAGGCCACGCTGGTGGATGGCTCCTACCACCCGGTGGACTCCTCCGAAATCGCGTTCAAGCTGGCCGCCAACCTGGCGTTCAAGGCCGCGCTGCCCGAGGCCAAGCCCGTGCTGATGGAGCCCATCGGCGAGCTGAAGGTCACCGTACCCGACAACTTCGTGGGCGACGTGATGGGCGACCTGAACAAGCGCCGCGGCCGCGTGATGGGCATGAACCCCACCGGCGACGGCGAGACGGTGCTGGAGGCCGAGGTTCCCATGGCGGAGATGATGAGCTACGCCATCGACCTGCGCTCCATGACCCAGTCCCGCGGTACGTTCACCTTCAACTTCGTCCGCTACGAGGACTGCCCCGCTGCGGCGCAGGAGAAGGCCATTGCCGCTGCCAAGGCGCTGGCTGAGGCCGAGTAAGAGTTTACGAAAGCAAAAAAAACATCCGCCGAGAGGCGGATGTTTTTTTGCTTTCAAAATGCAAGGCAAGGCGGTTTCTTAGCCCCATAGGGTGGTCAGCATGGGGATGACCTGCTTCTTGCGGGACATGACGCCGGGGAGGAACACCATGTTGTCCTTGGGCTCCACGGCGAAGGCGTTGCGGATGGTGTCGTCGCTGCCGATGTACAGGAGCTGGGAGCCCTCCTGCAATACGTCCGTGAGCATCAGGATCACCATGTCGTAGCTGTTGGCCTTCTGCGCGGCGCGCATGGCATCCAGCAGCTCGTCCTTGCGCTCCATCAGCTTCTGGGAGTCGATGCAGGTGACCTGTCCCACGCCCAGCACCTGCTCGGAGATATGGAACTCCTTGAAGTCGCTGCGCAGCAGCTCCTCGGCGGAGCGGCTGTCATTGCTGCCGCTGAACAGCTCCCGTCCCAGATCGCTGAGGGACACCTTGGCGATGCGGGCCAGCCGCTCCGCCATGGCGATATCCCGCTTGGTGCAGGTGGGGGACTTGAACATAACGGTGTCGGACAGGATGGCCGCCGCCATCAGACCGGCCATGTGGGGCGACGGCGTGACGCCGTGCTCCTGATACATGGAGGTGATGATGGTGTTGGTGCTGCCCACCGGTTCGTTGCGGACGGTGATGGGCTGCCGGGTCTGGATGTCCGCCAGACGGTGGTGGTCGATGATGCCCAGGATCTCCGCCTGATCGATGCCGGGGACGGTCTGGGACAGCTCGTTGTGATCCACCAGCACCACCCGCTTGCGCCGGGGCTTCAGCAGGTGATAGCGGGACAACGTGCCAACGACCTTTTCGTTTTCATCCAGCACGGGGTAGCAGCGGTAGCGGCTTTTCAGCACGACCTCCCGCACGTCGTCGATGTAGTCATCCAGGTGGAAGGAGATCAGCCCCTCTGTGGCGCAGGGGCGGGCGATGGGCGTGGCCTGATAGATCAGCCGGTGTACGCGGCTGGCGTCCAGCGGCGTGGAGATGACGCAGGTCTTGCCGGCGTTTTCCAGCCATGCCGGCTCCACATCGGTCTGGCACAGGATCAGGCAGGCCACCTGCTTATCCAGCGCGCGCTGGATCATGTCCGGCTGGCTGCCGCACAGCACGATGCTGTCGGGGCCGTCGAACAGCAGGTTTTCGCAGTCCTGGGGCAGGGCGATGGACACGGAGCCGCTGACGCTGTCCACCAGGTCGCCGCCGTCGCCCATGATCCGCCCCTCAATGACGCTCAACAGGTTGAACAGGGGAATAGCCTCCACCCGCGGCTCACCCACGGTGTTCAGGCTGAAGGTGGCAATATCACCGGCGGACAGCATACCGTACAGGGAGCCGTCCTCGTTGACAACGGGGATGGCGGAGATCTTCTGCTCCCGCATGAGCTTCCACGCCCGGTCCATGGTGACGGAGGCGTCCAGACACGGCGGACGGTCGAAATCCAGATCCTTCACCTGCGTGCGGACGTTCTGGATAAAGCGGGGGGGATTGAAATGGAACCGCTCCAGCATCCGGTTGGTCTCGTCGCTGACGGTACCCAGATGGACGGCCACATATTCCTTCTCGCCCAGCGCGTTTTTCAGCGCGGCGTAGGACATAGCGGCCACGATGGAGTCGGTGTCCGGATTGCGGTGCCCGGTCACATAGATCTCGTTCATACGCGAAAGCTCCTTTGCGAAAATTTTCCTCTGTGACCACCTATTATATAGGAGGTTTTCGCCGTGGTCAATGGGGCGCGGCGCTTTTTGCGGATCGGCGTCCGCGCCCCGCCTCCGGGAGATCGCTGCTGCGCCGAAGGGGAGAGGGAGCGGCTCCGCAGAGCCGCTCCCTCTCCCCTTGCGATGATCGTTTTTGCGGTAAAATCTTGTATAAACAGGGCGAAAAATTGCCCATAAAAAGCAAAACGCCACGCACACAGGCGTGGTGGTCATCTTCTGTGGGTGGGACGCTTACCGCTCGCTGACCTGCTGCTGGCAGTCACCGAAGATCATATCGTCCAGATCGCCCAGGATCCAGTTGTTCATCATATCCTTATCACGCTCCTTTCTTCATTTGTTTACGCTTACAGTATATGCTGGTTTTGTCAACTTTGCAAGCGCAAATTTATACATAATGTACAATTTATTTTCGTTAATTTTTGATAGATTGCACAATGACACCTGCGGGTCATACCATATATAATGACTTCGTATGAACGTGTAAACGGGGATATACTGACTATGAAAGAGTTTTTTGCGGGAGAATTTGATATCGCCGTTATCGGAGCCGGTCACGCGGGTATCGAGGCGGCGCTGGCAGCGGCGCGGCTGGGGATGCGCACCATCTGCTTCACCATCGATCTGGACGCGGTGGGCAATATGCCCTGCAACCCCGCCATCGGCGGCACCGGCAAGGGACACCTTGTCCGGGAGCTGGACGCGCTGGGCGGCGAAATGGCCCGCGCGGCGGACCGCGCCTGCATCCAGTACCGGATGCTCAACCGCGCCAAAGGTCCGGCGGTGTGGTCGCTGCGGGCGCAGGCAGACCGGCGGCTGTACCAGCAGGTGATGAAGCACACGCTGGAACGGCAGGAGAATCTGACGCTGCGGCAGGCGGAGGTGACGGAGCTTTGCTGCGAGGACGGACACATCAGCGCCGTGGTACTTCGTACTGGTGCGGTGTTCCGCGTCGGCGCCGTCATCCTCTGCACCGGCACATACCTGACGGGGCGCACCATCGTGGGGGAGTGCATCGAGTCCTCCGGCCCCGACGGGATGCACGCCGCCAACGCGCTGACGGACAGTCTGCTGGCGCTGGGCTTGCCTCTGCGCCGCTTCAAGACCGGTACGCCGCCCCGTGTGAACCGCCGGAGCATCGACTTTTCCCGGATGGAGGTGCAGGTGGGCGACGACGATCCGCTGCCCTTCAGCTTCGACACGGCGCAGACGCCGGAGAACCGGGCGGTGTGCTACCTGACGTACACCAACGCGGAGACACACCGGATCATCCGGGAGAATCTGGATCGCAGCCCCATCTACTCCGGCGTCATCGAGGGCGTCGGCCCCCGGTACTGCCCGTCTATCGAGACGAAGATCGTCCGGTTTGCGGACAAGCCCCGCCACCAGCTGTTTATCGAGCCCATGGGTCTGGACACGGAGGAGATGTATATTCAGGGCTTCTCCTCCTCCATGCCGGAGGAGGTGCAGCTGCGGATGCTCCACAGCGTGGCGGGTCTGGAGCACGCGGAGATGATGCGCCCCGCCTACGCCATCGAGTACGACTGCATCGATCCGCTGGCGCTGAAGCCCACGCTGGAGGTCAAGACCGTGGGCGGGCTGTACGGCGCGGGACAGTTCAACGGCTCCTCCGGCTACGAGGAGGCGGCGGTGCAGGGCTTTGTGGCGGGCGTCAACGCGGCGCTGGCGCTGAAGGGGGAGCCGCCCCTGCTCCTCAAGCGCAGCGAGAGCTATATCGGCACCCTCATCGACGATCTGGTGACCAAGGGCACCGAGGAGCCGTACCGCATGATGACCTCCCGCTCGGAGTACCGGCTGCTGCTGCGGCAGGACAACGCCGACCGGCGGCTGTGCGCCATCGGACATCGCATCGGGCTGGTGTCCGCGGAGCGGCTGCGGGCGGTGGAGGAGAAGTACGCCGCCGTGGAGCAGGAGGTCAAGCGCCTGACCCACACCGGCGTGGCTGGCAGCGACGCGCTCAACGCCCTGCTGATGCAGCGAGGCACCGCCCCTGTGGCGGACGGGGCGCGGCTCATCGACCTGCTGCGCCGCCCGCAGGTGTCCTACGACGACCTGCGGCCCTTCGACCCCGGCGCACCGGCGCTGGACAAGGCTGTGCGGGAGCAGGTGGAGATCACCGTCAAGTACGAGGGCTACATCCGCCGCCAGCAGCGGCAGGTGGAGGAGTTTGAGCAGCTGGAGAAGCACGCGCTGCCCGACGACATGGATTACAGCGATATTCAGGGGCTGCGTTTGGAGGCGCGGGAGAAGCTGAGCGCGGTGCACCCCCTGAATCTGGGGCAGGCCAGCCGCATCTCCGGCGTATCCCCGGCGGACATCGGCGCGCTGATGATCTGGCTCCAGTCCCGCCGCGGATAACTTTGTAAGGTCAAGGCGGCGCATTGCCGCGCAACACGATAAGGAGGGTTTCCATGAGAAAATTTCTGGCCATTCTGGTCTGCAAGCTCATACGCTTTGTCGGTTCCTTTGTGGGGCGGGGCAGCAGCCTGCCCGGACAGATCGCGCTGAAGATCTGCCCCGACATTTTGCAGCGGGTGCAGCTTCCGCCGGAGATCATCGCCGTTACCGGCAGCAACGGCAAGACCTCCACGTCCGAGATGATCGCCCATGTGCTCACCGCCGCCGGAAAAAAGGTGGTGTTCAACCGGGAGGGCTCCAACCAGATCGAGGGCGTCACCACCATGCTGCTGTGCAGCAGCACCCTGACGGGACGGTGCAAGAGCGACGCGGCGGTCATCGAGTCCGATGAGCGCTACGCCCAGTACACCTTCCGCTATTTCCAGCCCACCCACTACGTCATCACCAACCTGTACCGCGACCAGCTCACCCGCAACGGCCATCCCCAGTGGGTGTTCAAGTCCATCGAGCCCAGCATCGGCCCGGATTGCACGCTGATCCTCAACGCCGACGACCCGCTGGTGGCGCTGTTCGCCCGGGGACGGCAGAACCGGGTGGTCTGGTTCGGCATGGATCGCCAGCGCTTTTCCACCGACCACTGCACCGGCATCTATAACGACGGGAAATACTGCCCGCTGTGCCACGCGCCCATGGCCTACGACTACTACCACTACAACCACATCGGCGCGTACCACTGCACGAAATGCGATTTTCACCGGCCGGAGACGGCCTATACCGTCACCGACGCGGATCTGGATACCGGCTTTCTCACCATCAACGGCAGGGACCGCATCGAGCTGGCGTTCAAGAGCATCTATAACGCCTATAACATTCTGGCCTGCTATACCGTGTGCGCACTGGCGGGGGTGGACGGTGCGGATATCGCCCGCAGCATCAGCCGCTATGTGCTGAAGAACGGCCGCATCGTCAACTGGCAGTACCAGACCATGCACGGCACGCTGCTGGCCTCCAAGCACGAGAACTCCGTGTCCTACGACCAGTCCCTGCGCTACACCGTGCAGCAGAAGGAGCCTCACGCCGTCATCATCATCGTGGACGCCGTCAGCCGCAAGTACTTCACCAGCGAGACCAGCTGGCTGTGGGACATCGACTTCGGTATGCTGAACACGGAGAACACCTCCCACATTTACCTGCTGGGCAAATATGCCGACGACCTGTACGTCCGGTTCTCCTACACCGACGTGCCGCCGGAGAAGCTCAGCGCCTACGAGAGCATCAGCGAGGGCGTGGACGCCGCCGTGCGGGATGGCGTGACCCAAGCCTATACCATCACCTGTTTCTCCGACAAGGGCAAGTTCCTGTCGCTGGTCAATACGCTTTAAGGAGGGTCTGCATATGCGCATTCAGCTTTTGCATCTCTATCCCGATCTGATGAATCTGTACGGCGAGTACGCCAACGTGGCGGCGCTGCGGCGCAGTCTGGAGCGGCAGGGGGCGGAGGTCGTCGTCCGCACCGGCACGCTGTATGAGGATATCGACTTCTCCGACGCGGACTTTGTCTACATGGGCGCCGGCACCGAAAGCGCCCAGCTTGTGGCGCTGGAGGATCTGCGCCGCTATACAGACGCCGTAGGCGCGGCGCTGGCGCGCGGCGCCGTAGTGCTGGCCACCGGCAATGCCATGGAGCTGTTCGGCAGCAGCATCACCTCCCCCGACGGCACGGCGCACGCCGGACTGGGGCTGTTCCCCTTCCGCACCACCGTGTCCGACACGGCGCGCATACAGGGCGACTGTCTGACGGTGAGCGCTGCCACCGGGCAGACGGCGGTGGGCTTCGTGAACAAGGCCAGCCAGACCACGGAGGTCGCCCATCCGCTGTTCCGCATGGAGCACGGCCCCGGCAACGCCGCTGATACGGCGGAGGACGGCGTGTGGGAGGGCAGCTTCTACGGCACCCATCTCATCGGCCCTCTGCTGATGAAGAATCCCCACGTCAACGCTTACTTCACGGAGCTGCTGTGCCGCCGGGCGGGACTGCCCTATCAGACGCAGGACTGCCCCCATGAGCAGCGGGCCTACGAGGTGACGCTCCGCGCCCTGCAGGAGCGGTTCCGCCAGCAGTAAACGAAAAAGAGCATAAAAAAGAGACGCCTTACAAGGCGTCTCTTTTTTATGCTTCTGTTCAGATGTACTGGCGCATACCCTCGGTGGCCACATCCTCGTCAGCGCTGACGGTGACGGTGAACTTCACGTCGTTCTTCTCGCTGAAGCAATCCAGCCACTGGAGGAAGTTCTCCACCGCCTGCCAGTCGGTGCTGCCGGCGATCTTGCACAGGTTGTCCACAAACACATGGGAAATATCGTAATTGCCCGCATACAGACCGCAGAGGAAACCGCGCAGGCAGTCAAAAGAATCCACATTGTACTCGCTGGCATTGACCAGACGCACATTGTAGCTGATGTCGTAGGTCATGTCGCGGCTGGGTTCGATGCAAACAACGCTGCCGGTCTCGGAATCCACGCTGGTGTGGATCAGCTCGATAAGCTGCTTCGTCTTACCTGCACCGTTCGCGCCCATGATCAGTCTAACCATAAGAAATCACTCCTTTGTCATAGATGGAGTTGGTTCTACTCCTGTCTGTAGAATACCATACCATGTAAAAAATAGCAACGAAAAAAAGAGGCTCTTTTTTTGGGCAAAACGCCTTACCGTCCCAGCTTGGCCAGCAGCGTTCCGCGCAGCTCCTCGTAGCCGGGCTTGCCCAGCAGCGCGAACATATTCTTCTTATAGGCCTCCACGCCCGGCTGGTCGAAGGGGTTCACATCCAGCAGGTAGCCGCTGAGACCGCAGGCGTACTCGAAGAAGTAGATGAGCTGTCCCATCACACTCTCGTCCAGCCCGCCGGTGTACAGGGTGATGTTGGGGACGCCGCCCTCCACATGGGCCAGCAGCGTGCCGTCCATGGCCTGCTCGCGGATGAAGTCCATGCTCTTGCCTGCCAGGAAATTCAGGCCGTCGCCGTCCGTCTCGTCGTAGGGGACGGGGTTCTCGTGCTGCGACGGGCCGAAGCGCACCACCGTCTCAAAGAGATGGCGCTCGCCCTGCTGGATATACTGCCCCATGGAGTGAAGGTCGGCGGTGAACTCCACGCTGGCGGGGAACAGACCCTTGCCCTCCTTGCCCTCGGACTCGCCGTACAGCTGCTTCCACCACTCGGCCATAAACCGGAAGCAGGGCTCATAGGCCGCCAGGATCTCGATCTTCTTGCCGCAGCGGTACAGCTCGTACCGGGCGGCGGCGTACTGCCACGTGGGGTTGGCACTCATGTCCGCCGCCGTGCAGGTATCCATCATCTCGCGGGCGCCGTTCATCAGGGCGTCGATATCGATGCCCGCCACGGCGATGGGCAGAAGACCCACGGCGGTCAGCACGCTGTACCGGCCGCCCACGTCGTCGGGCACCACAAACGTCTCATAGCCCTTGGCGTCCGCCAGAGACTTCAGCGCGCCTCTGTGCCGGTCGGTGGTGGCGTAGATGCGCTTGGCGGCCTCCTCCGGGCCGTACTTCTTCTCCAGCAGCTCGCGGAAGAAGCGGAACGCCACCGCCGGCTCTGTGGTGGTGCCGGATTTGGAGATGACATTGACGGAGAAGTCCACGCCGTCCAGCAGCTCCACGATCTCGCTCATGTAGTCGGAGGACAGACCGTTGCCCACGAAGTAGATGTTGGGGGTGTCCTTCTTTTTCAGATTGTAGTTGGGGGAGCGCAAGCACTCGATCACGCCCCGGGCGCCCAGATAGGAGCCGCCGATGCCGATGACCACCAGCGCCTGGGAGTTCGCCTTGATGCGCGCCGCCGCGGCCTTGATGCGGGCAAACTCCTCCTTGTCGTAGTTCTCCGGCAGGCGCACCCAACCGGTAAAGTCGCTGCCGGCGCCGTCGCCCTTTTGCAGGTGGTCGTGGGCGATGCGCAGGCGGGGCGCCAGCGCCGCCTCGTAGGGCAGCGGGATAAAGCTGTTGCAGCTATTGAGGTCCACACGGATCATAGGATGATTCCTCCTTGGTAAAAGACGTCTTTTTCGGTGTTTTCCATCTTACAACGATTATATCCAAATTACAAGGGGAAAAAGACCGTCTACGCCGCGAAAACCGCCATGCGCAAAAGTTGGGTGAATACCTGCCCCCAGCTGCGCCGCGCCACGGCTTCCTCCGCCACCAACGGCACGGTCAGCAGCACCGTGTCGCCGTCCAGCACGGACAGCTCACCCAGCCGCTGCCCGGCCTCCACCGGAGCGGCGACCTGCGGCTCCAGCGTAACGGTGCGGGTCAGGCCGCCGGCCTTGGCCTTTTCCACCAGCACGGCGGTGTTCTCTGCCTCCGGTACCGGCTGTACGGCGTCCGACGCGCCCATGGCTACCGCCACCGGCGTCAGCGGCTCCGTCGGCAGGGCGTCCGCCAGCGCGTAGGTGGAAAAGCCGTAGTTCAGCAGCGCCTTGGCGTCCTTGGTGCGGGTGTCCTTGTCCGGCGCTTTCATGATGACGGCGATCAGCTCCATGCCGTCCCGCTCCGCCGTGGCGCTGATGCAGTACCCCGCCGAGGCGGTGTAGCCGGTCTTCAGGCCGGTGGCGCCATCGTAGAAGCGGATGAGCTTATTGGTGTTGGCCAGCTGAAAAGCGCCGTCCCGGATGGTGTCCATCCAGATGGTGGTGAAGCGCCGTATGTCCGGATGGTGCAGCAGCAGCTCCCGGCTCATAAGGGCGATATCGTGGGCGCTGGTGACGTGTCCCTCCGCCGTCAGGCCGGTGCAGTTGACAAAATGGGTGTCCGCCATGCCCAGCTCAGAGGCCCGCTGATTCATCTGCTCCACGAACAGCTCGTGTACGCCGGCGACCTTCTCCGCCAGCGCCACCGCCGCGTCGTTGCCGGAGGCTACGCACACCGATTTCAACAGCTCCTCCACCGTGATCTGTTCGCCCTCCGCCAGATAGACCTGACTGCCGCCCATTCCGGCGGCCGCGGCACTGACCGTCACCACGTCGTCGTAGCCGATAGTGCCGCTGTCGATGGCCTCCATGGTCAGCAGCAGCGTCATGATCTTGGTGACGCTGGCGGGCTCCAGCTGCTCATGCTCGTTCTGCGCGAACAGCACCTGCCCTGTAGATTTTTCCATCAGCAGCGCCGCCCGGCTGGCGATGGGCAGCTCCACCGCATCCGCCCGCACTGAGTACAGACTCAGCGCGCACAGCATCGCCGTCAGCAGACAGATCGTGCGCCGTACCCTTCTCATCATAAGACCCCTCCCTGTGTTTTTCCTATTCCTATGCCCACAGGAGAGAAATCATGCGCTTCGACAGAAATTGCGGTTGCAAAACCCGTGCCGACCTGCTATAATAGCAACGTTCGCAGGGTTGGTATATCGGTATTACAGCGGCTTCCCAAGCCGTTAAGGCGGGTTCGACTCCCGTACCCTGCTCCAAAAAAGTGAGGGACACACTTCTGTGTGTCCCTCACTTTTTTGCGAGCGGCGCTTTTGCCGCGTGCTTATTATATCCGCGCCACGTTCTTGGAGGCGACCACGTCCACGCCGGTGCCGCAGACGTCCCGCAGCACCACGTCGCCGATGGCAATAGGGGCCTGCGCCGTCACGGTGCCCAGCGCCCGGGCCACGTCAAATACCATGGCCTTGGGCACCTCTCCGGCGGTGCGCACCGGCAACACCGGCAGCGCCGCGCCCTCGATGGCCACCGTGCCGGTGACCGTCCGTGCCGGGGCTACGCACTCTTTTTTGGCATAGGCCTCGCCGCGAGGGCAGGTGTTGCCGCTGACGGAGGTCACGACGCCGTTTTCCACCTCGGCGGTGAGCTGGCAGCCCATGGGACAGCCAATGCAGATCAATTCGCGTTTCATTGTGCCTGCGCCTCCTCTACTACGAAAGTCACCGTGTCCGCACCGGCGGGGATGGCGGCGGGGTCGAGGGGGAAGCTCTCCATCTCACCGGGGGTCAGAATACGCTTGGGGATACGCTTGAGCAGCGTGCTGCCTGCGTAGGCGCACAGCGCCGCGTTCCGGTAGGGCTGTCCCACCCGGAAGCGCACCGTTACCGGCGCGCCGTCCCGGTGCAGGGTCTGGGGTACCGTATAGCGCACGCCGTTTTTGCCCTCCAGACGGATGCTCTCGCTGTCCTTGACGCCCTCCAGCACATACCGGGCGGCGCTGTGTCCGGCTGCCGCCGCCTCCTGCGAGACGAAGTCCACCAGATCGTGGACGTGCAGCACGTTGCCGCAGGCGAACACGCCGGGCAGGGAGGTGGCCAGCGTCTCGTCCACCGCCGGACCGCCGGTGACGGCGTCCAGCGCCGCACCCGCCTGACGGGTCAGCTCGTTCTCCGGCAGCAGACCCACGCTCAAAAGCAGCGTGTCACAGGGGATGTACCGCTCCGTCCCGGCGACGGGCAGGCGGCGGTCGTCCACCTGCGCCAGCGTCACGCCGGTGAGGTGCTCTTGCCCGTGGATCTCCACCACCGTGGTGGACAGGTACAGGGGGATATCGAAATCGTCCAGACACTGGACGATGTTGCGCTTCAGACCGCCGGAATAGGGCATGACCTCCGCCACGGCCTTGACCTCAGCGCCCTCCAGCGTCATGCGGCGGGCCATGATGAGGCCGATGTCGCCGGAGCCGAGGATCACCACCTGCCGTCCGGGCAGATAGCCCTCCATGTTCACCATGCGCTGGGCGGTGCCGGCCGACCAGATACCGGCGGGCCGCGTACCGGCGATGTTCAGCGCGCCACGGGGCCGCTCACGGCAGCCCATGGCCAGCACCACCGCCTGCGCTTTGATCTGCTGCAGGCCCACGCTGCGTCCCGTGACGGTCAGCACCTTCTCCGGCGAGACGTCCAGCACCATGCAGTCCGTCCACGCGGGGATGCCCCGCTCCTGCACGGCATCGATGTAGCGCTGGGCGTACTCCGGGCCGGTCAGCTCCTGATGGAAGGTGTGCAGGCCGAAGCCCGCGTGGATGCACTGATTCAGGATGCCGCCCAGCTCGCCGCTGCGCTCCAGAATGAGGATATCCCGCAGACCCGCGTCGTAGGCGGCTGCGGCTGCGGCCAGACCGGCGGGGCCTCCGCCGATGATGGCCAGTTGTACGGTTTTCATGAAAGCACCTCCTTGGTGCGGCCTGCCAGCAGGCGGCTGTCGCCGCCGCTCTTGGTCAGCTCGGTCATGGGAATGCCCAGCTCCTCGTGGAGCAGCTCCAGCGTGCGGGGCGAGCAGAAGCCGCCCTGACACCGGCCCATACCGGCTCTGACCCGCCGCTTTACGCCGTCCAGCGACCGGGCGCCCCGGCGGATGGCCTCCCGGATCTCGCCCTCCGTGATCTGCTCGCACCGGCAGACCACCGTGGCATAGGTCGGATCCTTTTCGATCAGCGCCTGCCGGGCGGCGAAGTCCATCTCGCGGGGGCGGGGGATGTCCTGCCGCTCCGGGATGAAGTCGTCCTTCTCCGCCGCGCCCAGCTTTTCGGCAGCCAGCTCCGCCAGATACTGCCCGATGGCGGGGGCGGAGGACAGGCCCGGCGACTCGATACCCACGGCCTCGAAAAAGCCGTCGGCACTCTCGCCCACGATGAAGTCGTCGTCACCGCCCACCAGATGGGCGCGAAGCCCGGCGAAGCTGGTGATGACATCCCGCATGGGGAGGTTCGGCACGCTGCGCGCCGCCGTCTCCGTCACGCGGCGCAGACCTGCCGCCGTGGTGGCGGTGCAGCCCTTGTCGTCCTGATCCTCCGCTGTGGGGCCCACCAGCAGGTTGCCGTGGACGGTGGGGGATACCAGCACGCCCTTGCCCATGGCGGAGGGAAGCTGGAAAATGGTGTGCTGCACCAGCTCGCCGTCCCGCCGGTCCAGCAGGCAGTATTCGCCCCGGCGGGGAACGATGGCCAGCTTCGTCTCGCACAGCTGGTTATGGAGCGTATCGCCGTATACGCCGGCGGCGGAGATGACCACCCGGCTCTCCAGTACGCCCTGCGCCGTCTCCAGCAGGAAATGATCGCCCTGCCGACGGATGTGCTGCACCTCCGTGTTGAAGCGGAACTCGCAGCCGTTGGCGGCGGCGTTCTCCGCCAGCGCGATGGTCATGCCGAAGGGGCAGATAATGGCGCTGGTAGGCGCATACAGCGCGGCCACGGCCTCCGGCGCGACCCGGGGCTCCTGACGGCGCAGCGCCTCACGATCCAGCACCGCCAGACCCTCCACGCCGTTGCGCTCTCCGCGGGCCTTCAGCTCCTCCAGACGGGGGACGTCGGCCTCGTCAAAGCACAGCACCAGCGCGCCGCACCGGCGGTAGGGGAAATCCAACTGGCGGGACAGCGCCTCCATCATCTGAGAACCGGCTACGTTGAACCGGGCCTTGGCGGAGCCGATGGGCGCGTCGAACCCGGCGTGGCAGATGGCGGAGTTGGCCTTGCTGGTGCCTGTACACACATCCTCGCTACGCTCCACCAGACAGATACGCAGCCGATAGCGGCTGAGCCAGCGGGCCACGGCGCAGCCAACGGCGCCGCCGCCCACGATCACAGCATCATACATCGTTCAAACCTCTTTCCTGAAGGGGGAGGGTAGTCTCTCCCTGCAACGTTTTCTTATACAACTCTATAAAATAACAAATTTGCACGCCACTTGTCAAGACGAGGGGGAGAAAAGATGTTCTTAACGGTATTTTAACGCTTTCTTAACACAAAAGTATGTTACAATAGCGGCATACTTATAAAGAAGGGGGGAAGCCTGTGGATATGGACGCCTATTGGGCGAAGCTCCGCAGCCATAAAAAGCGGGAGCGGGCCTCCGTCAGCCAGAACCTGTCCTACTCCGCGCTGGATCTGGCCATCGCGTTCAGCCTGTATCTGGCGGCGGTGCTGCTGTGCCTGTTCCTGCGGAATATCGACCAGCATCAGGATACCACCTATGTGGCGGTGATCTTCTTTCTGGATGTGTTCCTGACGGCCTACTGGACAAACGGCTATCTGCTGGGCATCATCACCGCCGTAGCGGGTGTGTTCAGCGTGGACTATATCTTCACCTATCCCTACTGGCACATCAGCTTTACCCTCACCGGCTTCCCGCTGACATTTTTGGTGATGATGACGATCTCCGTGCTGACGGCGGCGGTCACCAGCCGCGCCAAGCAGACGGAGGCGGCTCGCCGGGAGGCGGAACGGGAGAAGATGTACGCCGATCTGCTGCGAGCCGTGTCCCACGACATCCGCACGCCGCTGACCGGCATCGTGGGCGCCACCAATGTCCTGCTGGAGCAGGACAAGGAGCTGACGCAGGAGCAGCGGCTCCAGCTGCTGCGCTCCACCAACGAGGACGCCCAGTGGCTCATCCGCATCGTGGAGAACCTGCTGTCCATCACCCGCATCAACTCCGAGGAGGCGCGGGTGAAAAAGGCGCCGGAGGCGGCGGAGGAGGTCATCGGCAGCGCCGTGGCCAAGACACACAAGCACTATCCCGACGTGGAGGTGTGCGTCTCCGTGCCGGAGGAGCTGATGTTGGTACCCATGGATCCGCTGCTCATCGAGCAGGTGCTGGTGAACCTGATGGAAAACGCCGTGATCCACGGCGGCACCAGCCGCATCGACATCACCCTGACACAGGAGGGGGAGAACGCGGTGTTTACCGTGTCCGATAACGGCAGCGGCATCCCGGTCTACCTGCTGGGCAAGCTGTTTGACGGCGCGGCCCGCAGCGACCGCACCGCCGACGGCCGCCGCAGCATGGGCATCGGTCTGTCCGTCTGCCGCACGGTGGTGCAGGCCCACGGCGGGACCATCCGGGGAGAGAATAAAAAAGAGGGCGGCGCGTGCTTTACGGTGACGCTGCCCATGAAAGGAGACGACTATGAAGATTAAAGACAAGGTACTGATCGTGGAGGATGAACAGTCCATCAGCAACTTTATCTCCATGATCCTCACAGCCAACGGGTACGATACCATCATCGTCCGCAGCGGGGAGGAGGCGCTGACCATGATCGCCTCCCACTGCCCGGATCTGATCGTGCTGGATCTGGGCTTGCCGGATATGGACGGCATGGAGGTGCTGAAGGCGGTCCGCAAGTGGTCCAACCTGCCCGTCGTGGTGGTCTCCGCCCGCAATCACGAGCACGATAAGGTGGAGGCACTGGATTACGGCGCCGACGACTACCTGGTCAAGCCCTTCGGTACCTCTGAGCTGCTGGCCCGCATCCGCACCGCCATCCGCCACACCCGCACCACGCTGTCCAACGCCCAGATCGCCCAGTCCGGCAAGTTCGTCACCGGCGACCTGACCATCGACTACGACAAGCATCAGGTGCTGATGAACGGCGAGAACGCCGGCCTCACCGTCAACGAGTATAAGATCGTGGCGCTGCTGGGCAAGTACGCCGGCAAGGTGCTGACCTACGATTTCATCATTCGGGAGCTGTGGGGCCCCAAGGCCAAGACGGACAACCAGATCCTGCGGGTGAACATGGCCAACATCCGCCGCAAGATCGAGCCGACCCCCGGCAACCCCCAGTACATCTTTACGGAGGTGGGCGTGGGCTACCGTATGCGGGAGGGCGACTGACCTCTTTACACGCCGGATATACCGAAATTGTATCGTATACCGAAACGCCCCTCTGCGGAGGGGCGTTTTTGCAGCACGCGGGTTTCACTACGAGAAAAAATCAAGTGACGAAAATCGACGCTTCACGGGTTCTTTATATGTGATAGATAAAGGAAAAAGAGTCTGTCGGAAAGCGCGCGTTAAGAACCGCGCCGGCTTATTTACATTGCTTTTATCGCACGGTAAGATACAGGTACGCCCGTCGGGTACGGCGGGGGAAAATGTAAGGAGAGAAAGCAATGGAAGAAAGAAAAGGCTTTGGAACCAATTTTGGTTTCCTGATGGCCGCGGTCGGCTCGGCAGTCGGCCTGGGC